>WLWI01004751.1_pt1 | contig 11427 bp, 5 predicted proteins | sample 6701501 | NCBI WGS metagenome assembly WLWI01 (sample SAMN12718690, study PRJNA515312) | sponge metagenome | isolation source: marine sponge | host: Mycale hentscheli | place: New Zealand: South Island, Marlborough, Capsize Point | collected 2014-11-01
CAATGGATATGTCTACGAATAAATAAAATTCTAAGTAAAACAAAAATATTGCAAACTAAATTTAATGGGCATGTGACTAACCATCATCTTTCTGAGCTTACAAAAGTGAAGACATCATTCTTCATTGACAGACAGAAGAAGATCAAGGTAAATTACCTTGACATTTAGTCTTTGTTGCTGTTTTATTTACTAACTCCCACCAGTGAGTGATAATCTGAGTGGGAGTTAGTAAAAAAAACAACAACAGTAAGGGTATGACCAAATTAGCACCATAATCCCAGGAAATAGGCAAAATTACCTGAGAAACTATTTCTCATTTTTTTTATGAACATACAACATAAATAACTAATTGTCTTACCCGGAATACCAGCTTCCACATAGACATAACTGCAGGTGTATCTTGAGCATGATCCAGCTTTTGTTTATTTTGCAAAAAAAAGAAGACAAAAATCCTGCTGTGCCTTAGAATTCTGGTTCATTAAAATGCTGGATTCACAAAGAAACAGAAGAACAAGAACTAGGGCACTATTCAAGTGACTATTATTGTCTGATTAAGAAACTCAAAAACAGTGGAACCACATTTCTTTGCCATAAGACAATTATTTTTGCAGAGGAGAGAGAAGGGGATAGAAGTGGGAAAGAAGCTATAAGTCAAGTTTGTTAAAAATTAAGTTGAAAAGGGTTTGTATATTACAAGGTAGCTCACAATTACTATATTATTATGTGTTTCACAAGAAACCTGCTTTTTCTGTAACTAATTTGGTAATTGAGCATTCTCTAGATGTTAGTGGTAGTTCACACAAAGTGCATTCACAAAACTTTTATGTTGCTGACATTAAAATAGCAGCTGAGAGAAGCCATACAAATGAAGTGGTTTATAATCTTACTCCTAATCTTTCAGCTCACCTTATAACAAGGATTAAGTAAAGACACAGGTCAAGAAAATAGACCACTTCATTTCTATAGCTTCCTTCATTGCTTGATCAGTTAAAGGTCATTGACCTTTTTTGAGAGCAACCACTTTTCAACTGGAAGGATGTGGTGGCTGATTAGAAGCATTTCTTACTTCACCAGGTATGGCTTGTTGTAAAATTATATTCATAGACATGTGTATAGATTGATATTCTCAGTAGTTGTATGGCTTAAGCTGTTACTATTGTATACTACAATTCTAAATTCACCATTTGTGAAATACGGCTGGAATAAGTGGGTAAAATGTGAATATATATGAGTTCCAGCTATGTAATAGTTAGAGCATAAGTGCTTGTGTACTGGTGCATTTAGTGCACTAAATCCACCAGTACCTAAGCGCATGCTCTAACTATTTTAGATCCCGTTTACCCAGGCCGGCCCAGTTACTACTAGCAACTTTGTTTATCAGCATTTTCGGTGTCAAGTGAATTCTTCCGTGTTTCCGGCCCAAAATTAAAATGCAATTAAAATTCAATTGAAGCACTCCCTCAAGTTTACTTTAGCAAGTTTACTTTAGCATTGTAGCTGCCAGCTGTTATCTCCAGATCTAACTCTACCTGGGCTGCTCTGCAGTAAGCAGTAAAGCAGTAAGCAGTAAAGCAGCTAGCTGTGGTAAATTCCTGTGGTATGAGAGCGGCAGGAGAGTTATATGTGGTAGGGCTGGTCCCATATAGGTGGATATGAGAGAGTAGTAGACCCTCCCATATCTGGCCTCACATAACCTGCTCCCTGCTTTATCCAGCCTATTCTATTAAACTAAAACTCAAAAATAGCAATACCCCAAGGGTGGTTAGTATGCACAGTTCATATACCTAAAGGCAAAAAATAGTGCACACTTACCAAGTTAGTACACCTAGTAACAATATAGCAACAGGATCTAAGTCAATTAAGTAGTTATTACTGTGAAAATATTGTAATAGCAGTAGCAACACTTTATACGGTAGCCTTAATCGTATCAATAGTTCAAAATAGCCAGATTGAATTCATTTGCCAGCATTAATTTAATGATAAAATCCAAAACTAAAACTAAGTGTAATGGTAGGAACTATGATAAAACATAACTTGCAGCAGCTATTATATTTCATTAACTTAATATTAAATGTTGAATTTGTAGATCATCAAGAGGCTTGTCTTGAGCCACAGAGTGAGAAGAAAATGTTAAACAGAATTGATTCAAAAGAATTGGGTAAGTTATATTAATTTTAGACATCGTTTTATTAACGGACTGAATTTAATTGTATTGAATTTTACTGCAACTTCTATAAGCTAGTTTTCTGCAATTCTAATTATCTTGTGTTAAATATTGATTAATTTATTTATTAGTATCAATAGGTGCTCTTTACACTACAGACATTTCAGCAAAAAAAATTAACTCTGAATAAATTATTTTTAAGTAATTTGGTACCCATACGTATGAATAAGTAATATCCAAGTGTTAATTATTTTTTTTTAGACATCTATAGTTTAGGGTCCATTTATAGGAAGTTAAAACTTCTTCTGTCTCCAATCTGGCAGGAGTTTGCTCTACAGTTGGGTTTAGACTATGATGTCACAGAAGCCATTAGAAAAGACTCTCCAACTAGTTCTTCGCAATGTCTGCAAAATGCCCTCGCTTCATGGCTGCATCTGGATTATGACTATCAGAAACATGGGAAGCCCAGCTGGAGAAGAATAGCTGAAGTAGTGTCATGGCTTGGTAAAATAGATCTTTTTCAAGACATAGTAATACTGGTAAATACAATTGTGAGAATGCTAAAATAGAGATATTGTTGTTATTTTTATTTCCTACTTCATATATTTCATTTCAACAACCCAACCTAATCACAAGCACAAGATACAACAACCGCTTCATATCATGCAGTATTTTACTTCACTGCTTACTATAGATAGTAATTATAATAATGTATTATTATAATATCGAATGTATACAACACTCCCCTGGGTTTCTATCTGAAAATTTTATTTGATGGGATAGCTTCAGCAAGTTCATCACCTTCTGTTAGTAAAACATTGTTATTATTGGAGAGCAAAATAATAGTCTCAAATTATTACATGTATGAGCTAAATGCTGTAATTTTGAGTTTAGCCTCAACAACATAAACATGCTTAAATTAGAAGGGCAAGTCGATAAACTTGGAGCGAAGCTGGGAAGTTTGAGGGAGTAGCTTTCCCCTCACCCAACCTACTTGTATTCTTGCTTTCTCAGCTGTCTCTAGCATTATCTTGCAGACTTTCTTTGGTCTTCTGTATATTTTCCTCAGTTACTGCCTGCCATAATATCCTCAGAAAAAAACATTTAAAGATTGTATTAATAGTAAATATGGACCAGTGGTTAGTATAATACAATGTTTGTAAAATTGGGATTCAGTCTTAATGTCAAATAAAGTCAGCAGTATATGTATATATTTGGTCAATGGATAGATGTGTATTGTACTAGTGCAGTGAGTATTGTTAGCTGTGAATGTACTTAGGACTTTGTGACTTAGTGTTGACATTGTATTTCTCATTACTACTTGCATTATAGCTAATCTACTCATCTTGTATAATGCGGTTTTCTTCTGAAATAGCCTCTTACTATACTCTCTCTTATAACTATAATTCTTTTCTCAGTGGAACAATTAGGGCATGTTGATATACTCCTCAGTCTTAGTTTGTTTGTTTTTTGCCTACTCTTGTGTACATTGTTAATTAAAATCTTCTAGTTTTTCTATATGTGGTCGTCATCATTTTGTTGTGAATATTTACTAAGCCACAATAATTACTTATGTTATCTGCACATGCAGCCAACCATTCCTGGATTTTTAGGTGTGGATGTTTAGTTAGAGAATGTGTGAAATTGTATCTTTGTTCTGCCTATCTAAAAACCTAACTTTGCTTTGCAAACATTTGCGATGTCTTTCAATTTTGATTCCATGTTCTTGCAGATTATGCAGAAACTTGAGTTTGATCCAAATTGTTGTCACACAAACCAGCTCAGCAGACGAAATAGAGTCACATTTTTATGCCATTCATAAACAAAAAAAGTCAAATTCATCTTCAATGCTCAATTTTTTTGTGTTAAATAAAATTATAGTTTATAAAAGATATTCATTAGCTAGTTTTATACTGGCTATCATGCTGTTATACACATGATTTCTTGCTTACAAACATATAACATCAAAAATAGAATTAGCTAATATGAAAGTTTAAAAAATTGTAATGTGTTTATGTACGTTATGAATAATACCTATTAGCTAAAAAGACCATTCTCAGTTTGACGATTCATTCATTAAAGCATGACAACATTAATCTGATTTTATCATCCAGACAATAATATATGAATGTGTAAAAGATAAGCACAATGTGTTGATGACATGTAAAAGAGCCAGTTATTTAAGTAACTATAGTGAAAACCAGTCATGCATAAACAAGAATTCTAACTTCATGATAATTCTTACTAAATTGTAATTTAATATTAATTTGTGACTGCTGAAGGATATTTCTTTCTTGGAACAGTGAGGTATATCTACAATGTTGTTCCCTGTTTGCATGTACTGGCTATCTTCTGGGTGGATCCCCATCAGGTGAACTTGTGGGTTGGCTTAGCAGTGCACTTTGTGGCAGTTTAACTTGGAAGATCTCACATGTAAAAATCAATCTTGACTTATCTTTAGTTGCAACTGTCTTGAACAGTCATTCCAGTGTCCTTAAACACCAATAAGATCACATCAAGGTGGTATTGTTGTGGTACCACTATAAATTGGAAAGTCCCCAGCTTATGTCAGCTGACCTTTCATAAGTTAGCAATGTGCACAAAAAGCATACAGTATAGCTGTTCATCTTCCTATTACCCAGTCACAAAAGGTGAGTCTCAGAGATAAGTCTGTACCTTCAAGAAGTCAGAAAGACTGGAAAAGAATATGAGTTTCTTTCACACATCGGCTACAGAATTTTGATTGGCCCCTCATGTTGCTTCACAATAATAGTGATGCTACAAATTGCATCAATTCTTCCCAAGGAAGTACTAGTTTTAGAACTAGCAAGTTTTCGCCTTTCTGTGACATCATTCTACTTGGTGACTCCAGCATAGTGCTTCATCCTTGAGTTTCCATGTTCTCCTTGTGCAGCTCCATTAAAATCACTTTTTTCTAAGATTAAAGGAGGTATTATTACTTCTCCTCCTACGGTTTCTACTGATAGTTCATCCATCTCACCTGTGCGGACCAATGATTACTGATTATGCACAAAAGTATAAACACTTATTTAGGTCATTAATTTTGTAGGTAGATTATGAGTAGAAGGAGGTATGTTGCAGCCAGATACATTTGATTACATAAAATGCTACTATAGTACGTAAACAGCTTCCTTTAACTTTAATAATTCCCATAATTGCCACTGTTTTGCACTCAAGCCACTAAGTAACTATATAATATACCTAGAATGACTAAAGAAATTTGGATAAATATCTGCTTCATTTTGGCTTATAGAATAGTTTAAGTTAAGTTGAACAACTACGATAAATTGAAGAAAGATAATGCGATCTACTTTGGTACCTTCTTAAGCCTTTTGTTAATAGCTTTAATTTCGCATCAGTCTCTCCTACCGCTCCCACTTTTTTTGAGCTAAGTCTGGTAGTTAGTTTTTCTCAGTAATGACTTATTTAAGAAGTGTCTTGCTACCCACAACTAGCTATATATGATTCATACCATTTCTTTGCTGCTATCAAATATTAGTTGTGCTACAATAGCTATGTTTGTATTCAACTGAATATACTGAGATAATATAGTCATCCCATACAAGTGGTTAGCCCATAACCTGACCAGCCTGACCATGTATTCAGGCCCTGAATAATTCAACTACTTCATTTTAATTTGTGGTTAGTTAAAATAAAGCTAAGCTATTAAGAGTGTCAGCGGACAGCAAATTCCATTGAACTTACAGTAGAGTGGATGAAAGACAAAACAAAAACAGAAAGCTAGCCTAAAAAAAAAAAAGAAATTTTATTGTAATTAATTAGCATTGAATCATTCAAATTGCCATTAAAGTAAACATAGTATAAAACAAACTTTTTTTATGTACACCACACCTATAGTTATTTATTATTCAAGAATTTGAGAAAACCAAATAAGTTAACTAGCTAAACCATGTCAATTGACAGTAAAGCTAACTAATTCTTTTATATGACATCGATGTTATGATTAAAACTTCTTCAAATAGCATTAGGAAACTAAGCTTTAAAGTTCTTTTATTTAGTATCAATAGCTATGTCTAGAATCTAAACAAATAAACATGATAGTATACACTGGTATGTATAGCTTACATGCTATTGTAGTTAAGTTCATAATCATGTATATCACGTTTTTATTTTGCATTTTCTGCCTGCACTAGCTACTAGTGCTGCTATCATTACTAGTATCAAAGAATGTTCATTAGATACAAAAGTACATGTCTAATGACTTTGGTGCTTTTTCAGTCTCTGCAATAAAGAATCAGATATCCTTTGTTGTAACACTAAGAAGCAATTATCACAGGCTGCAATGCTTTAGGGTTCCCTGTCTTCTATGGAACATTTTCTCTTCTGTGCTCACTGTTGCTAGTGACCTTGAATTTGTTGCAGCATAATTTATGCCACATAACCTTGTTGCTCATCATAGATGCTTCCATACAACTTCTTTCGTCAAAGCGCTCAAGGTTAATAGGTATTAGAAGTCTAATCAACTCACTGAAAATTTTTATTAGCAGATTATAAGTAGAATTGTTTTTGCCCAGTATGTTTAGACTTGGCTGGACACTGAAGTAATTCATTAGAGTCCCTCTTACAAAGACAGCATTTGATCCAGTCAGTTCTCACTGAAATTTCCCTTGATGGTCCAGGATTCTATGTATCAAAGAGTTTGAATGCATATTATTGTAACAGCACTATACTAAAAAATTCCTGCATAGCTGTTGCCACATGTGGGCATCTTGAATTTGAACTAAAGACTAGCTGATTTGTAACTGAACGTGACTCACTCATGGTTCGCTAATCTACTTATTACTTAAATAATAGCAAATTGTCTCATTCTAACAGCCAATTTTATGCAAATTAAAACTTAATCCTAGTATTAATATTGGCTGTTAGAATGAGAAAACTTGCTATTATTACAATTATTTCACCCGAGAATGTCTGAATCATTACTTATGACTGGTGCTGTAATTATTGACCAGAATGAAATAGAAATTTAAACTAAGCTTCACATGATTGTACGTAAAAAGCATGACTGTCTGACAAATCTGCCTGACTAGGCAAGATTCTCAAAAAGCAATGCAGTATTCTTTGGGGAAATAAAAAATTAGAGGGAATAACAGCAGGTACAGATGTATTTAAATTTGAATTCAATATAAGTACATGTGTCCACTGCTATACAACAATGAAGAAAAAACAAATATATTAGAATTAGAATTAAACTGCATGTCTACTCTAATGAGGAGAAACTGTCATGCACTCTATATTTTTATTTTTTTGGGTGGGAGGGGGGGATAGTATAATTATAAAGACATTATATTTCTTAATAAGTGTCGTAAACTAAAAGTTAACTAATTATTAGCTGCCCATAGTGCCAAAGATTGGCATATAGTATTTTCCTTGAATTTATAATACGTTCCCACTACCAGTCAATAGTAGTATTAGTAGCATTTAGTAGTTATAGCTAGTTGTTGCTGATGTTCATAGTAGCTATTAAGTACACTGTGGCCATTTTATAATTTGTTATGGAAGTAATAAAAAAGAAATGCCCTAGTAGCTATGTAACAGTAGGCTCTGCCAGATTATGTTAGCATTTTTTCTGGAATCATAGACATGTAATAGCATAGTGGAAAAATTCTAGAATAATAAGGGTATTTAGGAGAGTAATAAAGGAAAAATGAGAATAATGAGTCCATATTATGCTTAATTTTAAAAGAAAATCAATAGTGTTTTTTTTTCTCCTCTATTTCTTTTACAACAAACGACATAGACATGTGTAGAAATGTTGTTATAAGGCAGATCATCATTACTTAATTAAAGCAGCTGGGTTAGTGTTGGCCACTCTGTTATTATATTATCCAAAAATGAAAAAAAAGAAAGTTTGAAATATTGGTAGAGCTGTCAGCTAGGCTCAGTGTTAGCAAGTCATATCGAGAATTATGCTAAAAGGATTCTCATCTTGAGTAACTCAACAATCTTACTGCACTAGAATTATTTAATGCAGTTATCCACATTTTCCCCGAATTGTTATGTAAGGTTTCTCAAAATTGAACTTTTTTCAGCTGCAGCAGAAAATTTTTTTTATTGTTAAACATTTTTACGGGAAGTTCAAGGTTTTCACTGAAAGATTAGCTAGCTGTAAACAATCCTTCATATTGAGAAATTCAGTAAGAGACTGCAAATAGTTTCACTCATTCATTTCATAAGGTAGCTACCAACTCTACACAGCTAGCTATACTGCATGAATCATCACAATTTTACTTATTTCTAATTAGAATAATAAGAGAATAGTACCCTATTCTTTATTCGATTGTTTAGAATAAAAAAAAAAAAAATTCTAAACGAATAATTCTAAAAATTTCGAGCATAATCTGGTAGGCCTTATTTAACAGTATGCAGACTGAGGAGTTAAAACAGTTAAAGTGCTTGAGAAAAAACGAAGAGGAGAATTTCATGAATGTGTACAGTGTTAGTATTGTGATTTGCTACTTACGTTTTTTCCTGTAATTTATTCAATCATTTACTCCCTGATTTGAACGATATCTTTCTGCCAAGTTTATTAAGTTCTCTAATAATTTGAGAACGTCAGTAACAGTCTTCCCCGATGCTGGTCACTTGAAGCACGCCAAACCACCACAGAGGGAAAGTTGATGACGTAATCGCCGTTGCATATTGAATTCGGCTAATAGTACGAGAGACGTCCGACTTCCCCTTACGTGGCGGTTGGGCTGAAACTTTTATCTCTCTCGCCTGCTGCAAATGGGCATTTCTACATCGCGACGACTTGGGCCAGTACCGAAAGTGAGCATTAGTTACTGGTAGCTATGCCATAGCTCTTAATTTATGAGCTTACAGGATGTTGACTAGCTAGGGTCACACCAAATTGATCGTATTTTAGTGGACAGGGAAATACTAAATAGAGATTTGGTTGGGTGGTGTACAAAAAGAATCAAGGGTGGCTTGCTGAATAGATAAGATAGATAAGGTCTGCTAGGTGGAAAGGATCACTTTCTTGGTCCTCTGAGAGAGAGTGCTGATTATGTGCCATCAGTAGAATCAAGTAATCTTGTACACCAGGTCTATTGCGTGTGGGCGCTAAGTACTACTCACGTGGTATTGAAGATAGCTCTCTAACTTATGATGACATAATCACTATTTCCTCTGATCAAGAAGTACTCTTCCATAATCTTCACAAAGTTGTTTTGACACATGGCCCATGAAATAACTCATGAAATTTCACAAGGTATTATTGCGCAAGTACCTTAGTAGTTATTATTATAACATAGTGAAGATATCTAACTTGGAATAATATATATATATATATAATTATATTATAGAGAAGTGTATCTGATGTTCCAGCAAATATACTTCATGCTGCTTTAAGAAAACCTTCTGATTGCCGTGAGTAAATAGTAATAATAATAATTCCTTATGTTACTATGAAAATATTTTAAAGATTAAAGTTGCCCAAATAATTTAAGTACAGATTGTATCTGTTCATTGTTACAAACACAGATGTTGTTTTTGTGTAACTATACTTATGTACATTCCTTTGACTATGTTTTGTCTTTTATTTCCCTCGAGTATTAACTGACTCAGTCATAATCATTTGCTACTTCACATTATTTTTAAACACTCCCAAACTTTCTCCAGCCTGTACAAATCCATTGTATTGGCACACTTTTCCATTCTTTTAAATTGTTGTACTTATGTACACATTGAGTTCTTGCCCATATTCATTCCTCCTTCCTTTAATTTACACACATCTTTCAATTTTATACTTAGCATCTCTTCATTATGAAACATTCCTATTATGTCGTTTTTTTGCTGAACATGCTGGGCAGCAACATCATCCCATTAAATGGGAAGCGATGAGAGTTGTAGACAGAGTCTCTACTTTCTCACTAAACTAAATGCCAGAAGGGAGGATACTAAATCCCAGAAGGGAGGATACTAAATGCCAGAAAGGAGGATACTAAATGCCAGAAGGGTGGATACTAAATCCCAGAAGGGAGGATACTAAATGCTAGAAGAGAGGATACTAAATGCCAGAAGGGAGGATATTACTAATGGTATCCTCCCTTCTGGCATTTTATTAGTTTTTTTGGTTTATGAGCGGTGCAAGCATTATTAAAGAATTTTTATTTTATCTATGGTGCAAGAATGTTGTTTGCACAGTTTTCCTGTCAGATGCGAAAGATAAAATGGATTCATCGCATATCTTGCATGCTAACAATTTTTTTCTAATTAATACAATCATCACCAAAATTAGAAAGTGAGAAAGAAACCAATAACATAATGAACAATAAAAAAGCAGTTATTATGTTGCATATGTTATTTTAAAAGTTTTAGTAATATTATTGTGGATGTTTATATCACTACAGTTATGAAAATAAAGGCACCACTTCTAGTATATTGTTTGCAATGTAAAAGCACTACATTCATGGTATTTTCGTTGTATTTTGCTTATGTAATCAAAATCCTTCCTTATCCATCGCAAGCTGTTCATCAATGTCAGATACTATAAATACAAACTTTTTGCATGGCCTATATACATCTTTTGAAATTTCATCATCATGTAACGGTTGACCAAATCTTGATTCAAAAGATAAGCTAGACTGGAGATTGACTGTAGAGAGCAAAGCTGAAGTAATGATTGTGAGGGGTTTGACTTGAAAGTTGACAGTGAGGAGCTAGATTGGAGAGCTGACTGTGAGGAGCTAAATAAAGGAGGGATGATTGAGTTGAAGAAGGTGGACGAGTAGCTGGTTGAAACAAGATATAGGAGAAACAAAGCCGTTTTGTAAATTTTATCTCACCAATGAGCTGAAATGTGAAAAATAGGTAATGTAGATGGGTGGGCTGGAATATTCTTTTTGACTAAGTTCACTGAAAACGCAGTGATATTGATTCTCCTGACTCTAATTCCATCACTTTTTCCGGTTCACTGGAGTCGAGCACACAACACATGAAAATATTCTATGCACCATGGCTCCTTAGAATTGTTGCAATTATTTGGCTCTTCTCAGTAATATCCCTATAGCCATCTTAGAATTGCTGCAATTACTGGACACCTCTCCATAACCGTCTTTGTCATAAAGTGTCAACATAGAAAAAAAGGAGGAAAAAATTATTTGGTAACTAAGGCTATAGTTGCTATGTTCTAAAACAGATAGACCACAAAGTCTCGGTAACTACCACCTGTCGAACCCTCAAGCCGCTAGTATCGCCCTCGCTACGCTCAGGATCTA
>WLWI01004752.1_pt1 | contig 11426 bp, 4 predicted proteins | sample 6701501 | NCBI WGS metagenome assembly WLWI01 (sample SAMN12718690, study PRJNA515312) | sponge metagenome | isolation source: marine sponge | host: Mycale hentscheli | place: New Zealand: South Island, Marlborough, Capsize Point | collected 2014-11-01
CCCCCCCCCTCCGTATATTTGATTTTGATGATAATAAGAAGCAGTCACTTCTGGAAGCAGTTGGGGCAAATTCTCCTGCATCCTCTTCTACTTTGCTGTCATATCCATAGTCTAATCACAAGACAACAACTGAAGATTCACACAGTTTTCCTGATGGATTTTGAATTCAAAGTGAATGGAGACCATCCAGGATATTTTATTAAGAAAGGAAACATCTCCTGAAATGTGAAATGACATCTTCAAGATTATTTTGGTCACACACATATATAACTTATTCGAAATGCCAAAAGCCTGTCTTGCAAATTTGTTGCTCAATCACTTAAATTCTTCAGCATTGCTTCACAAGAGATATCTGGGGTTTCTGCAATGTAGTTTTGAAGCTAAGGATAACTTTGTATTTAGATGTTGTGATGTTATATTTAGGCATTATATGTCCTATGAAAGCAGGACGACTCAAAGTTAGCAGTCAGCTATGCTGTACTCTACAAAGTTCATAGTTACAGAGAATAAATCATAAGAAGTCTGTTTGCTGACTCAAAATATCATTGACATCATGTAATTATGTGAAGTTATCAAAGCTGCAAAAGGTATTTGACTACTGTTTTGCCTCTGCCTTATATGTATTAATCATATTCATGGTAATTGCTTGGAATGCATGATTGTGTAGATAGTTCATATTTATGATTCTGAGTTATAAAGCCACCAGATAAGCAGACATGTGTGAATGGCAGTTGTGTTGTAGGAAGGTGTTTTGGTATGGGGGAGGGGGGGGGGCTCCAAGGGCATGACATGCGTAGTTTAAAAGTGCACATTCATGTGAGAAATTTTGTTACAGGAGCCCCCCCCCCCACCCTTACTCCACCACTAAATAGTTCATATCCATGATTCTGAGTTTAAAGGCACCAGATAAGCCATACGAATTATATCACTTATTATATGAGGGCCAAAGGGCTTAAAAGAGAATTATGTCACAATAATCAATTGCTCACACAATCAAGTCAAAATTACTTTTTTACAATAAATTTATATTATTTACGTCAACTTTTTGGATACCTAAATGCAATAGTGTTCTCAGGGTTGCAGAAAAAATTTAGTAGAATTACAGTATGGCATTATGATCCACAATTGAAGCCAAATGTATTAACACTTATTAAAGGAACTATAATAGTAAAACTGAAATAATATTTTGATGATACTAAACTTGATTGCTGAATTCTGTCCTGACCACATCTCTAAGTGACACCATGCAGATAGTTTTATAAGCTATGGATAGTTTTCTAAACTTCAGTTTTGCATGTTCCACTATGTAGGCATATCACACATTCCATTTGATTCATTGTGTGACTGTTCAATTAAAAAATTGCTTACTATAAACTCAAATAAGAAACAGTTATGAGACAAAACTATATAATAATCTCATTGATATTTGTTTTCCCAGTAAGTAGCTAATAACCAGTGTGATACTTCTGAAATCTGTCTTTGTTAAGTGCACTTTATCAGTAGCCCTTAGAATGTCTTGATATCAATGGACATGTTATATTACTGAAAACATAAAGTTGTGATCATATAAAATAGCAAAATGTGCATTACGAGATAATGCTGTGATGCAACAATAAATGTGCGTGTATTTATAATAATTAAATTCTAGTAGTATCACACTTTAGAAACATTGTGTCTTCCTTCACATAAGAGGAATTGTTTAGGATTGAGAGTGGAGCAAACTTTGGACAGCCTAAGGCTATGTTCATCTTGTTCCTGGGCCTCTGGAATGATGAGGAAGTAGGTTCTGGTTGGAAGGACTGAGATATGTTCTTGACTCCATCTTGGTCTAACAGTGTTAGAGTCACTGTGTGTCTGAAGGGCCACTGCAGAAGAGCATCATATTCTCCTTTCATGATGGTCACAAAGAAGGACAGGTGAGTGTTCTTGCCGCAGCCATTTCCATTCATGTACAGTCTCAGACATGCCTTGTAGCCCTGCCTGCTAGTGTAGAAGGGAGCAGAGTACAGGGAAATAGTCTTGCCTATCTTGGCCTCGTGTCTGCGACGTTGAACCTCTGGTATCTTCCAGATGAAGCTACCACTATAACTTGTAGATTGTAGAGTCTGTACCATGAGAGCCAACTCAGAGAATCCTTCCTGTAAGTTCTGAATGGCATTCTCTGCTTTACTCACAGCACTGGCCACTGGTTGCAACTGCACTGATATCTCTCTGTTCGCATGATTTATTTCAGACCTCAGATCAGATATCTGCTCCGATAACATCATTATTTTGGCTTCCATAGTTTTATCAATTCTTTGTATAGAGTTCTTAGTTAATTGTAAATGCTTTTTCATGTTTGTAGCGTAGTGTTCTTCCAGACCTTTAGCATGTCCCACGTACTGGCAACCTGCTTCTTTAAACTCACAATCCTTAGGTTGATGTGTACAAGTAGTTCTGATGTGTTTTTCCAACTACAGAAAAGAACAAGTGAGGATGATAACAATAAGCACATAATATTATATTTGTACCACCTAAATATGGTATTTATTAAACAGTCATAATGAGAAATTCTACAAAATTCTCACCTCCTTTCTGAGCAAGAATACACCACAGCCGTTCCCACAGTGTAGTGGTGCAGATTGACATTCGTCTAAGAGGTGAGTCTGGATAAAGTAAAATTAAAATATATAATTATATAGCAAAATAAAGTATCATTGTTTATTACTTTTTCATTGTGTACGTTTCTTCCACAATAACGACATTTGGTAGGTTTAAACGGACACTTTGCTTCATGTATAGATTGGTCACTTCTAGGGATTTCTTCTGAACAGCCATATTGGTGGTTGTTACACTTGACCAAAACAAATGGACAAGTTTTTATATGTTGCTGAAATAATACATAAAAAATTAAACAATTTATATTTTATATTGTATTATCTTCTTACTTGATATTCGTTGCTGTTGCCTTTCCAGGAACATCCTGGACTGATGCATTCTAGTGTAGCCTTCCTCAGGTCATTAGTGGCTGCTCTATCTTTGAAGCAATCATCAACATAGACTTCTGTCTTACACTTCACACACTTGAAGGCAACCACATTCCTTAAATAAATATTAATAAATTAATAATAGAGGAGTGGTATATTATACCTATGTACATAGTAGTACAACTATTAAGAGTGGTGCTCATTACTTAGAGAGAGTAGAGTAGCAAGGACTGCATAATCTATCTCCACAGCCACACTGGATTGGGCCATCAAATAAATAATTACTGCAACCTGGGCACTGAAGTTCAGGAGGCATCTCAGTTCATCAGGATGGGGATATATTATATAGTGGACGTTAGCTACTCTGTTTTATAAATTTCCGAATAGTTGCGCTGCTCTGAGACACTTGCTGAGTTCCATGCACTACGAGGTTAATTTTCGTCCTTATATCCTAGAGGCCAGTCACCAGCGGAAGTTCTAGATAAACATGACCTATGACGTCATCACAATACTCGGTATAAAAGGTTGAGCGGTTTTGAGTCCGTTAGAAACGGGTACGTGTTGAGTTACTGTATACCTTTGCAGTTAAGCCTGTGTGTGTATTCTTTACAGAGCTTTACTTCTCTGTAGGAGAGATTCCTTTCAAGTGGTACAATATTTACCCCTACGGCAGTTAAAAAGACGATATCGGGTGGTGTGTGTACAAAGCATGGGGGTGGCGGGTATTAATCTTTTTGCACCACACAGGTACTTTTGTGAATAACGCATAGGTAGACAAGAAGTAAAGATAGACAACTAAAGTCCAAACTAGTGTGGTGTGTATTCACAGATACAAAATCGTGATCAGCTTCATCTATTTAGGCGAGTCAGTTGTGCACATGCATACGTAGAACTGACTGAACATTTGCGTGATGAAGACAAATAGTCCCTGCCCCTGTGCTACTGAGCATTCACTCAAAACCAGGGTAGTAGAGCCCCCTCTCGGCATATAGGCTGAGGTAGCAACTGCCGCTCTCATTCATCTCCCCCTCTCCTCCCCTCGTAAGTTTAGCCCATCCTGGATCTTATACCAGTGAATTATGAGTGGTATGTTACCGCAGCAACCATGGTATAAGACAAAATATTCTGCAGTTACAAAAAATAAATATTATAGTAGTAGCCAGAATAGATATAAAATAGTTTTTCATAGAAGATCCAGACAGTTAGTTTTATGTTTTTGTCCCTGTCCCATGCTACAATAACTGCTCAAAGCCATTCCAATCAATTCTACTTCTCCATCTAACAACAGATAAAACAAGAAAGAGGTAAATTATGTCACAAAGAGTCAAGTTAGATCTTACCTTGTATTAATACATAATTCAATTGGTGGAGCCAAGGTCTTCAATTAACTTCACTGATGCATCTCCTGCACAAGATAGATATATAATTGGTAAAGAGCATTTATAATGAGTACCTTTTAAATCAAGTCCTTCTGATTGGCTAGTCCATCATAAAAGTAAAGATCGAACTTATCCTTTTCATGTCTACATAAACAACATTGTAGTAAGAATCATTAATTACTGATTGCTGTAAGTCACACTGTATGCACTTATAGAGATTTGTTCACTCCAAACAGAACCACAAAGTGACTCTCACAGCAGACCACGAAGATTGGATACTTTGGATTCTTATAATAACACCCCACCTGACGAAGATTGGATACTTTGGATTTTGGTTTCTTATAATAATTCCCCACCTGACAGAGAATAGAAACATAATCCTGTAATTTGCTCTAATAAATAATTTACTAATAGGTTGCTGGTAGGGGTACTACATGCAGTGCCCCTCTGATTGCGTTGATAGGATTGATTACTACATACATCCTAAATTAGTTAGGGGGTGCATTTTACAATTGATAACACTGATATAGGAACAGTCACTATTTTCTTTTGTTACTGCACTGTAAACATGAATCATCGTATTAAGAATCCCCAGTAACCAGTGGCGTAGGAAAATAATTTTACTATGGGTGGCCAAATTGAGTCATTGTTTTGACTTGATTTGCATCCCCATATATACTTATTAACAAATTCCTTCCTCAATCATATTGGTGATACATAAATATTTGAAATCATAGTAAATGGTCAGCTATAGGAAAATACATTGATGTGTAGTTTTTAAGTACAGATAAAGCTAAAAAAAAATTAATAAGTTTCAAGTATTTGACTCTATGTGGATTAATTGACACAAATTGTTTTGCTATGGCATGTAGGTCTAGTGACATACCTGCTTGGCACTACAGTCTAGAGCTATGTAAGCAGCTGCTTGCAGAGCTTCTATGCTGAGTCAACTATAAAAGTCACAGTCTGTGTTTTGTAGAGTTTATACCATGCAGCTGGCCTAATAGCAGCTGGTACAGAATTGTAAACCAAGTTAGAATTAAAACTCAGCAAACCAATATTTTTCCTGCTGATGCACCAGTTAGGGTGGCCCTGGCCACCCTGGCTACCCCAGTTCCTAGCCTATGGTAACTAAGTTCATTCTTGCTGCCATGAGATCCTACAGCCTAGCACCTTCATGACAGTAACAATAGCCAATAGTCATTCCTTCCATTATTGAATATTGTGTGGTAAGCTTAAATAGTGATTCAAAATAAAGGTGATCACAGAATTTCAAACAATTACTCTTACCTTACAGGATCCCTAATGTTCAAATAATGATAACTGCCCAATATCTGTTGGTCCTTTGAAAAAAAACAACTGAAATAAAATGATAATCATGTGATAGGCATATGGTAAAGTATATAACTGGGTTTACCTTGCTAATAATATTCATACCTGCTCCATCTTGAGGGTCAGTGGATTGTCAGATTCAATTGATAATCACAAAGGGAAATGCACTACAATTCTGTTGGAAATCTACTACCTTGGCATTAGTCCAATAAATTTGATGGTTTCCATTCATAACATATTCCACCACAGCTGGAGGTAATAGACTGCCAACAGAATTTGATCTAGAGGTGCTTTCTTGACTCTTGGTACATAAGAACAACCAGAGACACAATGAATAGGGAGAAGGGATCACTTCCAGAAACTATATACAATGCTTTGACTACATGGCTTGTCTAGTTTTTGTACCATTCAATTGATGATGGCCACTATAGAGTGGTTGAAACTTGTATTTGATGTATAAAACATTTTAAACTAGCGATTTTAATTTATGAGTACACCTAACAGATGGCCAATACATGAGGCTAACAATACAACTTTTTCATATCATTATGACCAATAGCTAATGGAATTTATGACAAGTGAATAAGGATATTCACTGGATGCTTACACTTGTGGCAAGAGTTTTCTCAAATGACAGAACAGTCTAGAAAAATCTGATGCACTCCTTTAGCTATCCATTACAGCATTCATTACTTATTTCTAAAATATTATTAACATACTGTACATATTAATAATAATTATGATAAACTACCTGAATCACTTTGTGTTAAATTGGCATATGTAGTAGTGATGTTTTAGTTAGCTAACTATAACTAAAACCAAAACCCTTTAGTTTATGTGGCATCTTACTTTTGGTAAGAAAACAACAACAACTAAGCTGTAGAGAACATAAAGCAACCAAAACTAAATATTTTAGAATACAGTAATTTCGATTGAACTGGTTGAGTGAATAACATAAACTTACCAATTCACCTTGAATTGGCAGTCATCATTAAATGAAGACTTATCATCAAGTAAACATTCTGTAAACTAGCTATATGTCATACTTTTAAGAAAAGTACATGAACTACTTTCTTTAATGTGTCTCATTATTGAAGAAATTGAGACACAACACAGTCAAGTTTTTTAGCTAGTGTTTCTTCAATATCAAGTTGACAATTTAGTTGGTTATACTAGCTATCAATGAGCAAATTTTCAGGGAGAATTAGTGGAAAAAAATGAAAACTAAGCCTTCAAGATAATATTGTAAGTACGAATAACTAAAACTGAGAAGTCTGGAATCTCTAAACCAAAGCAATGCTGATATATAGCTAATTGTTCATCGAATTATACAGAATTATACAAAATATTAGCGAACAGCCTAGTCTACAACCTGCTAGCTAAAACAAAATTAATTATGTTACAGTATCCAAATTATTATTTGCTATGTTTATAACAAAATAGCATTACTAGATTCTTCATGAATGCTTGTTTCCTGCCTTACCAATGGTTTCAACTATTGCACCGGTACTACCATTTAACCACTCAAATAGCCAAACAGTCGTTTGAAGAGCCCGAGGAATTGTACTCCATTTCTGTCACGTGTGACCTTTGTGAACTTTGGGTGAAATATTTGCCAAGTCAGCAATATTTTGAGTACCCGCCGTCGGGAGGGTTAGGAGACTTGAGGCCACTCAGTTTAAAAATTCAAGATTACTCTAGGGGGCGTTTCTTCGATTCAAGTATGACCAACCTTTCCATATTATAATTAGGATACATCCTGCACCTTCGTCGCAACAAAGCATCATGCAGTAGCTATTCTTCATGTAATTTTTTTTTTCATATACCAAAGATAGGACCTAGTGGCAGCGACCTGAACATCTGGACTAAACTCCCAGACCCCTTTGCCTGTGAGGACCGACCAGGCGTAAGCAACCCAGACCGATCCCCACAGACAGTACAAACATATTTATGGAAGTAATGACATAATATTAAATGCTCTTATATGATATGTCATCAGATGAATATTTGAGCAAAATAATTTATTATTATAAAATGAAAGCTGTAAAAGATTGAAAACTGTGTATGAAGGGAATAAATGACATAAAAGGGTGTAATGACACTGTCCCTAAGGTAATGTTTACTCCTGTCAAAAAAACTTCTGCAACAATCTTAGTAGTGTGATGAGGCCTTATATGTTCTTGACTACAGTTTATCCAAGAATCCATCTGTAGATTCCTAAGTTTCTGCTTTGTCCATAACTGTGGCCAATTGCTGTAATTGCACTGATACCTCTCTTTTTAAATGATAGATTTCAGATTTCAGATGAGATATTAGCTTTAATAACATCATTATTTGAACTTTTGTGAATGTTCTAGATGTTTGTGGATGTTTTTCTGTTTCTTGAATAAGGCCCTCGTTTTGACATCTTACTTTTATAATATCACTATTTTTCAGGCTGAGCAATGATCTTCCTCAAGTGGGTATCCAGCTATAAAAAAGTAAAGTTGTTCAAAACAATGAATAAAGATAAAAAATGTTCCGCACCTGCAAATTTTGTATTGTTGTCATTGCATCCTTGATGCTGTGAGAGTGCATAAGGACATTCTGCTTCATGATTAGGTACAGGTAAGTGAATTGGAGACTTCCTCTTCAAGCATCCATATTTGCACGGAACAACTACGCCAGAGCAACTTTGTCTAATATTAAAGAATAGAAAGTACTTCAGTAATATATTGTCTTTTCGCACTCTGTTAGATTAGCTCACTAAATATTCTTTGCCACTGCCTTCCCAAGTGCATCCAGAACTCCTACATGTCAGTGTAGCTTTCTTCAGTTCAATGGCAACTGCTCTATCCTTAAAACATTCTTCAGGTTTGACTTCTATGTTACACTTGCAACATTTAAACAAAGTTGTACTGTTACTGTAAAAAAAATAAAAATAAATAGTATGTAAATATTTTTAATAGCTATCAAAATAGTCAATGGAATTACCAGGAGAGATAAGTGAAACACAGAAGGCACAGCCTGTCACCACATCTATATTGGATAGGTGTTCCATTGATTAGTAGCATTCCTTGCACTGTGCACATAGTAGTGAAAAAGGCATGGCACTGGCCATTATGCTACTTATAGACAGGACCTGCACAATTACTTTAAAAGCCGAGACTGGCCACTTTCAAACCTAAAAGAGGAGCTTTTATATTCATCGCTTGTAAGTGTAACAACATAGAAGGCACAGCCTGTCACCACATCTACATTGGATAGGTGTTCCATTGATTAGTAGGCATTCCTTGCACTGTGCATATTGTAGTGAAGAAGGCATGGCACTGGCCATTATGCTACTTATAGACAGGACCTGCACAATTACTTTAAAAGCCGAAGGCTGGCCACTTTCAACCTAAAAGAGGAGTTTTTATATTCATCGCTTAACCGGAAATAGTGAGGTCATGCAAATACGCGTGCTAGGTACCACATATCGGTGTGGTGCCGATAAGCCGGTGTAGGAAAGAGTCTGGAACACTGCCATTGACTCAGCGGTTCTAGTTTCACCCGAAAGTTGGTGGAGGTAATTAGGCTCTAGCATTATGAATAGCATTAAATGACCGTGTGCAGTAAAGGAGAAATTTGCGAGCGAAAACTTTTACTCAGCAAAATGGATCAATGCCATCTTTGCAAAAATGTATTCTTTCTTTCATTAGACATGAGTAACCCAGACGGCCAATATTTGTGCACAGCATCTAACGCAGTCTCGTCAGAGATACTCATCACTGTCCTGTCCATGCCCAAAATTGCAGCTTGCAGAAAGAGTGGCTACAGTTGTGATACTGCTAATATTATTCATAGTGTTAAAGCCTAATTATCTCCACCAACTTCGGGGTGGAGCTAAAACCGCTGAGTTAATGGCAGTGTTCCAGACCCTTTCCTCCCCCTTGTAGCGGGTAAAGGGTGTTAATGGGTCTGGCTACGCGTGACTAGTGCCGATTTGATACCGCCTATCGCACGTTTAGCGCGCGAACAGTTCCTAGAGAAATTGTGCGCGAATTATGCGGTTCCTATTCCGCATTACGTTAACATTCATTTATTTTTAGTTAGACGAGGGATATAAAAGTCGCTGTTTTCTTCACTCGCTTGTCAAATGCGGTGAATGACCTACAGGAATTCTCTCACTAACAGCCTCTAAATGAGACTACTTAGCCGGTGGTGTTTGGAAGAAGGAGTGCCAGAACTTCAATCAGAGACACCCTTGGAAGACTCGTTCAACCTCACCATTCTCTGGTGGCTTGGCTACCTACAGGGAAACACACAGCATCTAGTTTAGCAATATTTAATAGCTAGCTATTGTGTTACTTGATGTTCTTATACTTATGTTTATCTATAGTTGTTTGTTTTTTTAATGAAAGGAGAAATAAAAAATTAGCTATTGTATCCATGTGTGTGTTATACCAGTATCACTGGATTTGTTCAGTCTCTGTTCAGTCATGTTACTGTTATGGAGTTGTGTGTACTATAGGAATGTAGATATGTGTGTGTATGTCTGAGTGAGTCATTCATGATGTGCTTTGCTAATCGCATTCAACTTTATCTTATGAATATGTTATATATACATATAAGGATGTAAATTAGATTCATATCTCATGTGGGCTTACACAATCTTTTAAGTTATCTTACATGAGTCACATATTTATGGGAACAAAGTTGGGAGGATTGGCCAAGCTTTCTAGCAACTTATCTTCAGCCTCGTAAGTACAACTATATTCATGGAAACAAAATTGGAAGGAATGGCTGAAGCTTTCTAGCATCTGTACTTCTGCCTTACAAGTACAGATATATTCATGGAAAAACCAAGTTGGATATATGGCAAAACTTTCTAGCAACTGTGGTTCTGCTTCATGCGTACAAGCATATTCATGGAAAGCAAGTAAGAAAGAATGCCCAAAACTTTCTAGCAAGTGTGCTTCTTCTGGCTGGAGGAGTTACAGTGGAAGGAGATAAAGAGGATGAAGAGGGAGAAGAAAACGAACCGAACATGCCATAAACATTGTGTGGTGCATAGTTAGTTAGGTGCTGCATAGTTAGCTAGGTGCATAATCATATTCATTTTGTTCGTGTGCAAAGGTGCAGTGCGCAAAGGCGCACGACACTTTATGTAAACGTGGTTCTATCCTAACTCATTCTATTTTGTGTGTCGAGTTTGCGTGTATTAGTTTAATAATCTAATTTTACCTTAGTGGCAGCGCCCTGAACATCTGGACTAAACTCCCAGACCCCTTTGCCTGTGACCGACCATGCGTATGAATCCCGAACCGATCCCGCAGACAGTACAAACATATTTATGGAAGTAATTACTGACACTTTCCATAATTATTACATGCTCTTATAATTATGATATGTCATCAGATGAATATTTGAGCAAAATAATATTGTTTATGAAATGAAAGCTGTAAAAGATTGAAAAACACCACGAGAGATTCACGAAATTAATTCACAAAGTTTACATTACATAAATCAAGATGAAAACTATGTATGAAGAGAATAAATGACATAAAAGGGTGTAATGACACTGTCCCTAAAGGCAATGTTTACTCCTGTCAAAAAAATTTCTGCAACAATCTTAACGGTGTGATGAGGCCTTATTATAATTATGTTCTTGACTACAAGTTTATCCAAGAATCCATCTGTAGATTCCTAAGCTTCTGCTTTGTCCATAACTGTGGCCAATTGCTGTAATTGCACTGATACCTCTCTTTTTAAATGATATATTTCAGAT
>WLWI01004753.1_pt1 | contig 11425 bp, 4 predicted proteins | sample 6701501 | NCBI WGS metagenome assembly WLWI01 (sample SAMN12718690, study PRJNA515312) | sponge metagenome | isolation source: marine sponge | host: Mycale hentscheli | place: New Zealand: South Island, Marlborough, Capsize Point | collected 2014-11-01
GATGCCACAACTTACTCACAGTACACGTTCGGGTCGTCGCGTGCACTGGCCAGTTCATCTATCTGATTTCTTCGCTCTCTAGTATATCGCTGGAGGGGGAGTAATGTGGTGGAGCTCGAATGGACATTGACCCTTTACCAAACACTGAGCTTTGAACTGTCAGTCTTGTCATATTGCAGTCGTCACGTGTATCACTTTCTCACTGAGTTTTGTATTGTCAATATTCCGAGTTTATTTTGTATTTGTAAACCTATAAATTGAATCGCTACAACCACGCGATAAGTGTTCGGGTCAGCATATCAAGCAAACTGTGGGTGCCATAAGATAACCACTACCACATTCCTCTAGAATGGCAAAGTTGCATGATTGTTCCCAGACCCTTTCTCCACAGAGTGGTTTGGTAAAGGGTCTGGCTACACCAGACTAAAATCGAAGCTTTACCTCTCCAGAAGTCACTAATTGCAATCGACAGCAAGTTTCTATGGAAGACTACAAAGCCCCCCACCCTCTATCCTGTGCAGGTTTCTACTGAAAATGACGAAGTCCCATTTCTCTGGCACAAATTTCAACTGACCCTTTTTTCCGGTGCATGTCACTACTGACGACGACGAAGCCTCTTTTTCTCTTGTGCAAATCTCTACAAAGACGACAAAGCCCCTTCACTTAGTTCTGAAATAGACATGTCTATTGAGGGTTGACCAGACCCAGTATAGATGTAATGAAGGGCAAAAGACCACATCTTCGTGCTCAGATAACGAAGTTTAGATCCAAACTGGATGAACAGGAAAATGATTTGTTCAAAATGTCCAACTAAAAAATCATGGCGCCATATCTTGCAATAACAGATCTCTATCTATAACTCCCTCCAAATATGTTACAAAAAAATCCACACCAGTAAAGTTTGTTATGAAGAAATGAATGAGGAAAAGAAATGGGAGAAAGAAGCTAGCTCCTCACATCAGGATCTAATCACCAGATATGAAGTCTAAGATCAGAAACTAAAGTACTACCGCCAGGTACTGATGCAAAGGAAAACTGAATCTATTGAAAAGTCCAAATTCCTCACATCTCCAAAAGTTAAACCAGGACCTCACTGAACCTAAGTCAGAACTCAGAATCTTTCGTACCTGAACAATGGTTAAGCTTGATTATCTTCACCTAGGGGCTCTTTGTAAGCAGCTACAAGACCTCACAAGTGAAGTGTCTGCTTGTCTCGAGATGTAGCATCTCTCCTACATCTTCAACAGAAACTGCATCCTCTGGATCCAGACATCGCTATGAGAGTTACTTTACAAAACTTAACCTTGAGCCTATGTCATTCTGTGGTAACCCACTTGACTGGATAGATTTCCATTCACTTCCTCCAGGCGGAAGAGAAAGCGGTTCTCAACTCAAGACTCCTATCTTCACTCAACTCTACTAATCCTGAAGATGACATTGTCCTTATTCCTGGAAACTTTCTCATTGGCAGGCCCCTGAAAGCTCCATCTACAACTCCAGAGAGTCAAGAAAAAATCTAAAACCAATATCGTTAGGCTATAGTTCAGAGACCAACTCAAGATTTTTGGGAAGAAGCTACTTGCCTACAATCTCTTTTGGGATTGAAGAAGTAGATTACACCAAGCTTGCTACATCCGTGAAAGTGATGTACTCTTATCTGAGATGAGACTCAGAGATATGGGAGTGGCCATGAAGTGGCACCACTTGTAGAGTGGCAACTTGATGTGTGAACGATCACCACAGATTGCAGGTTGAAATGCTGCTTTCTGTGGAACAGGTTCTGTCTGCACTCTATTAAAACAGAGCCAGAGACACTGTCAGTAGTTAGCCAATAGAAAGACGGGTATGTGATACATGTGGGTTGTGTATGAATATGAGCAGGCTGTGGTTCACTAGTTCATTGTTTGAGCTAGCTTTAGGCTCCCTTAGCCCAGACAGGCCACTCACACTAGTCTTGATGGCTTACCCTGGAGAAGGTGGCAGAGTGAATGTGGCTGACATATGATGTCATGGCAAAATTTATCACCAATTGACAAGTTGATTAAAGCTGATGTCTTTTGAAGATCATCCCAGAATATCTTTAAGTCTGACAGCCTAAACAGACAGCTGAAAAAGAGGAAAGATCCTGCAGCTACAATGGCAGAGACCCTTACTGAACTTTTTCAGTTAGCTACAGTCTAAATTCAGAAAAGTGATAATGCACTGCAGCTACTGGAATTATTCTGCATTGAGAATAAATATTTTACTCTGATAGAGAAGATCCAGATGTTTATGAAGGAAAAAAATATACTACAGGTGAGTTGGTGAATCACATATAATCAGATTGTAGCTTATTAGCTATGTCTTTCTTTTAGAGGATTTAAAATTTTGACAGCTATCATGGATGATCTCAATATGAACACGAACCTGAAGCAAGCTACAGATGTGGTACTCACTGGAAGTTCAGGTAAATTAGCTTCATTTCATTAACACTGTTCCAAGTCTTTTGTTCTCAGAGCTCTTCTGCTGATGATAGAATTCTATAGCTATGTACTTGTGGGTACAGTTTACAATTGCTAAATGTCACATGAAATTATACAACTACATAATATGTGATCAAATATTGTATATTTTACCACACAAATGTTCTTATTGTGTAATTGGCATGTGCCACAGCTGGAGGTGTGGCTGTCTCTATAGACTATATAATATGTTGTATTAAATTTGTCATTAGCTGGAGGCTTGGCTGTCCATATGCACATGAATTATATTCAGACTCTTGTTCCATCCACTGCTCGGTATAGCGGATTTCCCGATGCTGGGTAAGGTGTGGTTCCCACTCAGCTAATGTTTTGTCAGGAATAACTCTGTTATTACCTATAGGTTCTTCATAGATATTCCCAGATATAACAAGGATGGTGAAGTTTCAACTGCATTTTATAAAAGTGAGTACAATAATTGTGATTTTCATGTCTTTCCTTCTTGTGACGTGAATGACTAGTTTTCTCTGTAGCAGTTTGGTATAATTGAAATCATCTTGGGGTATGTGTATTTTTGTTAGTGATAAAGTCCATGGGAATAAGCAATGGTCTTGTGGAGGAGTGTATAAATGAAAACCCTGGAGACATGGTCTGGAAGTGCATGTTTGCTCCAGTAAGTATCATCATTGCTATAAATAGACTCCTTGAAAATGTTAACCTTTTTATTAATTAGTGTTAGTGAAAAAGAAGATAAAAAAGATTGGCCTTCCTTGCTCTTTTGTGTTTAATGTATCAGTTAGTAAATTCTATGCATGTTATATTTGTGGATTTTGAGTTGACTGATCATGCACTTTCAAGAGGCTTCGAGGCTTACTGAAGACATAAATTCATTTTGTATATGTTGAGACTATGTCAAAGAAAACTGAATTGTTTTCAAGTTACACTGGTGGGTACGTGTAGGATTACTTAAAATTATTTTTATTCTCTAAACTTTGACTTTGAATTTTAACCCTTTCACCACTGTAACTGCTGTGGTTTGAAGTAAAACCTAGGGAACAGCGTTATTTCTTGTCATCTGTGTTGCCTCACTCAAATGCAATAGCTTCAAGAAGTTAGCTATATAGTTAGTAAATGATGTTCGAACTTTTTGTGGAGGTATGTCTAAGGCTACAACAGAAATATCGAGGTATCTTTTGGAGTATGCGGTTTGGCTTACTTCTAAATGGCAATCAGTCAGTCAATTGTTGAGGTAGTAGACCTCATTTAACAGCAATTTTGGCATTTTAAGTGCAGAAGCAATTCATAACAAATTCCATTAAAAAGGAAATGCCATATCATAAAGCCTACACAAGTAACTATCTCTATGGATCTCCAATACTTCATCCAAGGTCATTCCCAACTTCTTTTCAGCTTCATCCTCCAAGATAGAAGTATACTGTGAGAGCAGAGCTATAAGTGAAATGCTTCTAATTCATGTTTGGTAGTAATTTGATGTCATGATTAACATCACATTTTCCCCAGGAATTTGTGGGTCCAGTACAGCACGTACCACCCTCACTTGATCAGACCCTTTTCTCGCTTTGCATTTAGTAAAGTGTCTGACCCCGCGAGAAAAGGTTGGGATACAGAAATGAGATAAATAGAGCAGGAGAGGGAAACTGATGTAACTTTAACCAATGGTAGAGAATGATGACCATGGATAAAAATACCTTATGCTACTGCATTCTTTCTTTGCAATAACACTGTGTGGCGGGATACCTGCTTGATATTACTATTATTAGATGGAAACTTTCTCACCTAAAGGGGTCTGGCAAAACGCAAAGGAAAAAAATGAAAAATCTTGGTCGTCGCCGGGAATCGAACCCAGGGCCACTGGCTTCAGCCACCAGTGGTCTAACCACTGAGCTACAACAACCCTTGACTTCCAAGACCTTCATATTTTTCCTTTATACTGTTAAGTAGTACTGCTTGCTGCAGTCTCACACTCAACAGACCACCAATTATGTGCCATCAGAACACCTTTTTGGTGTCGACTGGAAGCACCTCTCCCTCCGGAAGGAGCCATAATTTGTGAATTGAAAAGGCTATCATCACAATTATCAAGTTCTGACCCTTCATACAAACTAGATAGAAACTTTCCCATCTAACAGGTGAGAAAGTTTCTATCTAGTTTATATGAAGGGTCTGACTAGCGAGCAAGACATTATAATATCAGGATAACAAAATATACAATTTAGGGTTATTTGTTTAGATGTATGTATATTGCCATATTTGTATGTAATTGCTATACAAAACAAAAATACTTAAGTATATCAACCGATGAAACAAATATAAAAAATGTACATATGAGTCACATTCTACAACAAAAGAATTCAATTAATATTTTGTGTAACGAGAAACTCTGGAAAAATCAAATGTTACAAAAAATATTACAACAAAATTCATGAATCGAAACGTTTGCTTCATACTGTAGTTTGGCACACTACATCTTGAATGTCTGAAGCTAAACTTGATAATTCAATATCCTCTAATAGTTCAATTAGACCTTCCCATGTGGTGGAATAACGATATGCTCCTTCTTCACTGCTGAGCCATAAACGCATGACTTCTTTGCAACGATCTTGTACTCTGCTGTAGTTGAGTTCTATTTGTTGGGTGAGAGCAGGACTGAATTCAAGTAGGTCACTGATGTCACTCCATTTGGGACTAAGTTCTGAGATTATTGGAATTCTTTGCTTCTTGTTATTAGAGTCAGTCCACTTTAGACAAACAAGATTGCCCATGGTAAAGGGATAGCCTAAGATACATGTGTAAAAATACAATTCAAGTTAGTTAAAATTCTAATATGCACATGAAAGTAATCATTCAATAGTCAAAGTGTGAATTATATAATATGGCAACAACAATATCTTTAGCTAAATATATTTGATTTTCTATTAATGAACCCATGCCCGCTACTTCATGGGCATTTTGCCTTTTAAGAATGAATCAAAAGTAATTAATATGACTCAAATACTTTGTTTCTAATTATGGAATCACTACACTATGTATATTTACCTTGACTACTTGTACACAGTTGTGTTGCAGAGAAGTCATGTCCAGAAAACTCCTCAATTTCTGAACGACATTGAAATATTAAACAGTGTGCGAAAATATTATGAATATTAAACTACTCAGAAATGTTCATTGCATAAAAACACAATAATTAATTCCCATTCAACATAACTAATTATTTGTAAAATTTAATAAACTTGCCTATTTTTAATCAACTTTCCTATAAGGTCTTTTTATCGTGGTCTATTTTCCCATACAGAATGTATAATATGATACATACATTCTACAGATAATTTTTTTGAACTATTTCAACGTGTGTGCAACTTAACAAACTTAAAATAGGAGCTTATACTCATATCAATCAGTAAGTTATATAAATTTCAAAACTATTATGATGAAGCACCAAAGGTGTGAATTCTCAGCATGACTAAACACTATAATACAATCTCAGACCAAAAGATAAAGCTATCTTTAGCTAATTTAATCAGGCATCAATATAGCTCGAGCAATGTAATGGTACATGAAAACATGTCTTCACAAGATAAGAAACTAAACTGGCCAGAAACACTCACCAGTACACATTTTCTACGCAAAACTCACTGCTTTCAACAAACTGCCCTGAGCATAAAGCTAACTACACAACGGGCTGCAAGAAATTATTTGCTCACATGATAATGACGTGATGCTAGGCATCGTTATCCATAAAGTAGGTATATATGCGGAGCTGAAAGTTTCATGTTTTCTTGACAATTAGCCCAAAATAAAAAAAATGTAGTTCAATAAATGATCCTAAATCTTCATTCTGAGTAAGTTCAAACTTAAATCAAGGGTTGATTTTCAGTAATCTCCAAAATCAGTGCATGATAAACAGACAAACAGACAAGTATGCAAACAGACAGGATGATTACTATAACCCTCTAGTGCATGCGCACAGAGGGTTAATAATAGGTATTAAGAAATGTTGAATTACCTTGACCACTGGAGCATTGCTTCACTGCAGCATTGTTCTCTACACAACCTTGTTCCTCTCCTGTGAATGCTGCGAATTAATTTAAAATGAAAATATTTTAGTTATTTTCATGCATATATGAATTTTTACGACTAATTATAACATTTAGGTCAACTATGGCTTTCAATTAAATTAACTAAAAATAGTGTTAATACTCATACCAGCATGCATGTTGGCTATATAAATCTGGAGACTATTGTAATCTTAAGAATAAAATATGTTGAATTACCCTGATAGTTTGAGCATTGCTCAGCTGCAGCATTGTTCTCTACATGACCAAATTGCTCCACTTTGATTGCTGCAAAATAATATGCTAAATGAATACAAAATGTTAAAATATCATCTAAACTCATGTTTCTGACATACATCTTTTCCACAATAACTAATTATGCAGTTTAAATGTCACAATATGGCTTCACAAAGAGTGAAGTTATTGTATTTGCCAAACTAAAATTACATAAGGTGTAAACTCTGAAGTACACAATATAGAACTAAAATGCAAATGCTAATGATTATGTTGAGTTGATGCACTTAAATGGATTTCCACTAAAGTACAATTATTTGCTTAAGATTTAAATCTGTGAATACACATGATTAAAAATCAACATACAACTCTACAGGTATTCTGAGGTAACACTAATCATAATATATAATAATAATTTATGTCAATTCATTATAAATCTTTTCAATTAGATACTGTAATTCATAAAAAGAGAATATTTATACATTTTTACTTACATCTATAATTGAATTATTTAACAGATAAAAACTAAATAAAATATCAGGAAATATTAGAATCACCTTGATCACTTGAACATTGCACCACTGCATCATTCATTTCAACACGACCCTGTAACTCCACTTCAAATTCTGTAAATTAATATACAAAACATAATGCAAAGTGTTTGATTGTATCATCTCAATGCAGTTTAGACCCACATGGGTTTCTAACTATTAATAATACAAATTCAAAGTAACAATACTAAATTGACAAAAATTGAAGCTATTGCTTTTTCTATATAATATGCACATTGTTTTAAAATACCATTATGTTATGAAAACACGTACAATCAATTGGTACAGTAACGTATATTAAATTATATAAGTTTAATTAAACACAGAAAAAATATTGAATGTTAGCTCTGATGGCTTTACAATAAATACCTTTATAAGTTGGTGTTCCAGTAGTCAATACATTGACATAAATCTCCTGTAGTGATTAAAAATTTAATATATGTTAAACTAAGCCGAATGAACAGTTCTTGTCTTACCTTATTGAACCAAATTGTCTGTCTGGCATCTATAAGTGGAATTACTTTAGTAATATCTGGGTCCTTCAGACACTTCATTTTAGAAGAGGTATCATCTTCTAGTATACATAAATGAAGAGGAACTTCATCTGATCGCTTCAATAAAGAATTCCAAAAAGACTGTTTCTCTAATGGATGGTCAGTACATTCAAATCCATATTGAAGTCTTGCATTGAGGTACTTGAGATTATGATTGACTTCTGTTAACATAGAAGTGATAGTATTTCTAATGTGTGCACAGACTACAGAAGTGGGTGTTGTTGGATGAGATTCTCTGTAGAGTACCACTTTAATATATGTGGCATAGCTAATGATAGTAACTGTGTCCAAGTCCTTTCCTACGAGAAATTCAATCTTGTTACGACAAGGACTGTCTTCTTTGAAAGTCCAATTTAGTTCTGTGTTTGAGACCAGACCTATAATAAGGGAAGAGAAGACTCCTAATGGTAAGTAGCCGCACTTGTATCGATACATGAGAGGAGCCACATCTGAAGAAATAGGAACCTTTTGGAGCTCATCTTTTGTAGCACTTATAAGAATGCTGGGCATGAAGTAAGTAATTACTTTTCTATCCCTTGTAATTGGAAGGGGAGCTAATATATTGTGATGTTCAAAAAGTGTGATTAGCATTTCCATAGAAATGGAATCCTTTACATCTTCTTTAGTAGCTTCCAGTAGATCTGCCATTGTGAATTGAGCTTTGCTCTTAAACATTGTTGCTGCTCGATGTCCAGCTTTATTGTACACAAATGTCTTCTTTACAAGTTGTGTTGCAGCATCAAAGATCACCTGAACAATAATTTGTTGAACAAACAGTTTAATTCAAATTAACTATAATAAAGTATACTCATCTTGTCTGTCTTACAATTAGAAGACCAATAATATATGCCCATTAATAAAATTAAGGAGAATAATTATCTTTATATATTATTTACTTTTGCAAAAAAATAATTCGAACACTTATGAGCATTATGACTTTTCTAGTAATAAATGCCTTGTTAAATGTGAGCCTTCTTCATCCTAGTTACTTATCTATCAACTCATTATTTATTAACTCATTTGTAATTAACCACAAACTTAACTAAATATTATGTGAATAATTGAACGGCTTATCATTCCCCATTCAAAAAGTAAATGGAACTGCTGTTCCATTGAATTAGCATAGAAAAGTATAGCAGCACAAGGAGAGTGAGATGGCGTAGCAATTAAAGGAAATACAATTGCAGTCGGTTTATTTATTCATACTAAGACATCAGCATGAAATGAAAGTTTGAAAGCTTTAAAGAACCTTCTGAAATAGAAAAAATAAAATAGTTCAATAGAAAAGCTAAAAAAATTCAAACTTATTATAACTAATTCATCAATCTTAAATTCCAATTATAATAGATCCACCAGAATTGAAACTTTATGTACAACTTATTCAAATTCTTTTTGTTAGATGCTGAGTTCAAATACGACATATGTACCATCCAAAGTTTGTAGCAATATATAATTGCATTTGGACAGATCTAATTTTAGAAAAATGCCTGCACACTAATTAATTTTTAGTACTATAAATATTACTTACACAAAAAAGCATAACAGTTTTTTAAAACAAGAAGAACATGTAAGTGCATTGTATTAATTAATAAATAATAAACACTTCAATCTACACAACTAATAGCTAATTATAAAAGCAAAAATACATAAATACATGGATACATAAATTAAGTAGTACTAACCTTGACATCACAAATGACTATGTTTTCAAAACCTCTCACATCTGGATAGTACAGGAGCGTGCCAACACGATAATGAAGAAACCATAGGACATTGGTTACGTCCGATAAATCAATATTTAAACTTTCTGCAATCTCACTGCATTCTTCAAGTGTCATTGTGCGCTTTCCTTTTGATCGCAAAACAATATTGAACATCAACCAGGAGCAAGGAATGTGAACTTTACCTAGATTCTTCTTAATGCAATTCTCAAAAGTTTCTCTTGCTTGGTTGATTTCCTTAACTGTTCCTTTCTTGTTGTCCAGTGATAATGTCAGGAATTCTTCTGAGGCATACTTGACAATGTCTTGGTGGTAAAATTCTGTCTGCTCAATTTTCTTTCTAAGAATCTGATCTCGTTTTTTAAAATGTGACAGAGACACTTTGTCCCTAAATGTTCCCACAAACATAGCTTTAGTAACTATGTTAGCTTTGCCCAAGTTAGTGCTAGAGTCTTGATTTGAGGTCATTTTGTCACTCGTATTCTTCATGCATGCTATACTAGCCAGTGTTTGAAAGGTGACTTCTTCTAGAGTTACTATAGAGTTTTCTTTCTCAGTAGAAACTCCATCTTCATTGGTGCAATACATTTTAAACACACAGTCCCAGGAATCAGTGAGTCGACTGAAAATAAGATGTAAAGAAGCCCCCATTAGAAAGCGAGACATGAGGTCTAGAAATTCAGTTTGGCCTCCATGATCAGTTATTATCAAGTATATAGTGTCTTTCAGTAAATACTTTACTTTCTGTTCATTGTGTTCTGCTGCAGCTTCAATATAAGCGGGATAAATTTCAGCTACATTGATGGCATGTGATTCTTTTAACTTGTCCTCATTGTCAGAAGTTGCTGATGTTTCAGCCGGTGTTCTTATATCTTCTACAGTTGTATTTAAAGACATTTCCTTAGCATCATTTAAATATTGGGCTTTGGTATATTTTTCTGTTGCTGGTACATTTTGTTTGATTTGGAATTTCGGCTTGGTATCTGCATAAAATTATCAATCAAATTCAAGTAGCATTCCCTACAATTTTTTAAAAACAATCTGTATCTACTGCGACAGTAAATATTGATGAGTTAGTCAGCATTCATTTGACTTAGTTCATTTATGCTAAATTATTATTACCTGTTGTTTTATAACAGGTAATAGAATTTTAACACATTATTGTAACTTCAGCATAATAATCGAAAATGTGGTAAAGAAACTATCATTGATAAAAATATTGCTGATGTCATATTCATATTAATAAGTAAAATTAAACCTTAATAATTTTCATAGTGAAGAACTTGAATAATATAAATCATAACACAAATAATAATGTAAGAAATAAATCCAATAAATAGATTCCCCATGAACTTAAATCCACACATTAGAATAGGTGGACTATATTTCACGAACAAATAAAACTAAATGATTTATTTTGACTGTGCTCAAGTGAAATGCTTTCTGCTAACAATCAAAATTTTAATTAAATTTGCAGCTACGAGTGATAAACTTTAGGTGTTAATATTAAAGCCAGCAGCTTTATTAAAGTTTTGTACAAGGTCTACTTACTTTCTACAGCTTCTTGTATAACATCATTAAGAATTGAAGTTTCCCCTACCATGTCCTTCTTGGTCCATTGCCCCTGCTGTGCAAATCCAAATGACTTACTGATACTCTGAATGAATAGCTGCCTTCTCTCAGCTACTCCAGTGCTTGGCTCATTCATTTTCATGTTAGATTGATCAATGTTTATAAAATCTCCAAGTAGTCGATGTAGAGTTGAACTTTTACCAGATCTTGGAAGACCAACAAAATTCATTCGTCCTACGCATAGGTCCACACATATCTGTT
>WLWI01004754.1_pt1 | contig 11423 bp, 5 predicted proteins | sample 6701501 | NCBI WGS metagenome assembly WLWI01 (sample SAMN12718690, study PRJNA515312) | sponge metagenome | isolation source: marine sponge | host: Mycale hentscheli | place: New Zealand: South Island, Marlborough, Capsize Point | collected 2014-11-01
CTAGAACGTTTTCATTTATCCATGAAGACTACATTAGATACAAAATTCACAGAAATTTTTGGCAAGTTTGATGGAATTACTAAGAAAATAGAGTCTATTGAAGTTCGACAAAAAGCTTTGGAAGAAGGGCTTAAAAATTCACCAGTGTCAAGTATTATATCTAGCCCATCCATTTCAATGCCTGGTAGACAAAGAAGAACTCCATTAGCTTTACAGGTAGCTAGTTTGTGTTGAGGTCTATTCCATTGTTTGTGTATTGTAGAGTCGTATACGAGAGATTCATAATTCTTTTGATGATGAATTCCAGTTTAACTTAGAAGAACCGTAAGTTTACAGATTATTTAAGAAATCATTTGGTACAATTAGAATGTGGCACAAAATAATTTGCAGGGTTGCAGATAGTTACATCCTTCAATTTACCATTCCATTAACAAACTAACCACTGGCAGTCGGTGGTAGGGACATGAAGAGTGAGAAGACAGTGTCCACCATCCAGCGTTATGTCCCTGAGACTAATACCTGGGTCCAGGCTGGACAACTACCACATGCAGTACATAACTGTACCTGTATCATGACATCAGACAAGGTCCATATTATGGGAGGACGTGATGGGAAGAGCAAACTTAAGAAACTGTTTACTTCTACTATGCACTAATTAATATCTTTATTTTTATGGAATTTTTTGTATAAGTTAGCTATTATAATTTTAATAATGGTTTCCATGGTTACTGTTTATATGTTTTCAAAATAAAAAAAGTATATAATTGGTATTGAATTATTGCAGAAGTTGGTCACAATGTATGCAGTGGGTGTAACTGAGTAGCTAATAATAATAATACTCACTATAGCCATATGTTTTTAAATTTCTCCATGTTTTAATTTATAGTAACAGTTGTCATATAGTTTTTACTGTGAGTTTACTATGAGTTACATTATACAATCATTATTATATCATCATTAAACTAACACACACATACATGTATATTCATTTCAAGGGTGATTTTTATCACATCACAACATTCAGTTTTAGTATGAGTTACTTTGAATACATTTGTGTGGTTCCCTGTCATGTGAAGAGTCGTTAGTGTGGGGGCGTATATCCCAACCTGCCTTCTAGGTCACAGGTGCTAACACAGAGGGCAAGTGGTGGAACTCAGAAGAGGCCCAACTGGCTCTCAATCAAGAGCTTATCCTATGCAGGGTTAATTATAAAGATGTGACAATTGTCTACCAAGTCCAAATCCAGTCTAGTCTAACTCAGCTGTAGTATAAGTTAAGGCAAACTATCTACAAACTGTACAAGCTAAATATTGATTAATTGAAACGTGAACCTCAGAGTAAAATGATACAAATTGTGATCATATGCATACAAGAGTAATAAAATATCAGTTGGTGTGGTGTGGTAGTATTGAGCTGGTGTAAGGCGCCCAGGACATATAAAATTAATCAAGTGACAATTGAAGGACCAGCTATCGAACACACTACTCAATTCTAAGGCCTAGCTATAACCTAAGAACTAAGCTATGCACCAGACAGCACTTCTGTCACTACTAAAGCTCAGTCTATCTAGACACAATGCGACTGACTATCTACTACGATGACTAGAACACTAACTGAACTAAGTAGCAAGACAGAGATCTCTCCTAGCGATGGAGCAGAGATCTTGCACTAGAACTATTACTGTACAAGGGCAGCCAGGAGAGAGAGAAGATAACTTTGACTGTCACAACTGTAATAATACTAATACTAAGAACTACATTACAAGAGTATATGAAGGGAATGACTAGAACCAAATTAAACAGTGGGTTTGTATGAGGTAAGTTGAGAATGGAATATATGGGAAAGAACAAGATGGTGAATGTCTAAGTGTCTAATTGAATGATGCTTGGGAGTGTGTTGGAGTTTCTATAGGTGATAATGGATGAGGGTTTGTGTAATGCAGAAGTCATAAATGGGAGGGGCTCATTAAGTTGTTGGTTGTGGCTGTGTAGAAGGTCTAGGACCTGAACAGGCATAAAATATTGAAATGTAAATGTTATCTCTCTCTCTTGGCCAGGCTAGGGGGACTGGACAATACTAGTTGTTTGGTTTACATTATTATTTTTGGGTATTAACCTTACAAATTAATCAGAATGCTTACAGAAATGGTAAACACAACTGCAGTGTATAGATTACAACATAAAATACAAATCTTCCACACATTGTATATTTCTTTGCTGTTGTTGTTTAGGTTTCGTTTGGGTCTTAATTTGGGTCTTAATTTGGGTCTTACTCTTCGTAGCTCCATCACAGCATTCATGGAACTCTGTTTATGCTTTAACTCTCTAAGTTTGTTTGATGGGTGCTGCTCACTGAGACTCTGGTGGGGCTTAGAGAGATGGTTACTCCTTGTATTTCCACACTCCAGGGCATGCTGCCCACAACCAAGTGATAACAGTTTAATATTGCCTTCACTCTGTGCCTAGCAACAGAGCTTACACATAAAACAAAAACATGCTATGTTCAAATATCACTATGTTTATTGTTTGCTGCTCTCTCTCTCTCTCTGTAGCAGTTGCAACCTCACACGTAATTTAATCCTAAAATGTTTCATAGACCAACAATGAAATGCATGGAAAAAAGAAATATTTTTTATAAGCTAGACAAAATAATGTGCAGTCAGATATATGTTCGCATATTACTTATTAGTTTCAATAAAATTGCTTCTAGTGAGTCAAACTCACATCAGTCTTTTATGATCATCGGTCAGTACAGACAATAACAGAAAATATGACAATACATAGCATCAGTTAATAAAATTGAAAAGAAAGAAAGAAAAGAATTAGCTTCTTGGCTATTTCGAATTATGTGAAATGTAATCAGCATAGCTTATAGACTCCAACTTTCTCTAGTAAACTTCAGAAACCATCCTCCCACCACAACCTCCAATACTCGACCAATACAGTTTCAGCAACAAAAAAATTATGGCTGATATAATCATGAATGGTTGACGAGGTTTCTAATGTTTTGATCTACGATGTCTAGGTGACAGTCAGATAATGTCACAGCCATGACTACATTTTTGTAGCTATGCAACGGTACCATCATCATAATCATTGTGGGCCTCCCTCGTTGAAGCTCATGAGTTCCTCAGTTCAGGCTCACATAATGGTGACTACAATTAAGCTGCTGCCACCACAATCAGTATCTCCCCCCCTTGACAGCCCTCCCTCGAAAGGTGGACAAAGGAGATCAGATGGCACGAATACATAAACATAATGTTCTATTAGTAGTTCCTGGAATGGTTTCTGTTATCTATTATCTGCCATGGATTTGTTTACCAGCTTTCTTTTTGCTATTGACTATGTGAGTTTACACAGCCCAAGAAACTGCACAATGTTTATTAGCTGAATTCTATTATGGTATTCCCTAAGCAGTACTTTCTGATCAAGGATTAATTTTTCTGTCAAAAGTGCTCTCATTTTTGTATGAAAGATTGGCAATTATGAATATTTGTACTAACCCATACCATCATGAAACTAATGGCAAATTGGAGAGGTTTCATACATCTTAGAAGTCTGTCTGGATCTGTATGTCTGATAAGAAAGATAGACCAGCTGTTTTTTACATAGTGTTGTATTCCTTTAGAAATTTGACTCATTCTATAGGCATGGTCATACACCATATGAACTTTGTTAAACCATCACTATATATTCTGTCTTCTCTTAAGTCCTTTTGGTTGTCATTTGAAAGTGAATCTGTAAACTTATATAGTTTTACCAATAAGTTAGACTCCTTAACTCTTGTACACTTCAGTCACTTAAACAAGGATTGAAAGATAATGTAGTTTTCCAAGAGAGTTGTGCATGAGAGTGCTATTTTGAGAGATTGTAGTGTAGGCCAGCTTAAAGATGGACTAAATCAGCAATATAAATATATTTAGTCAATATACTATATTTTCTATATTTTTTTGCCGCGATCATACTTCTAGGTACATGAACAAGAGATAACTGTGAAGCTCTACTTGAAGATGAGCTCTACTACTCTTGAGCAAGCTTTCTTTTTGTTCAATCTTGCTATATTTAGTTGGGCGGTGAGTGAGCAAGTGACTGAGGATGTTGCTGGTGTTGCTTCATCTTGCTGTATAAAACACTTCTTACACAGTGTTCACCTTAAAGAATCCTTGCCTTTAGGATTTCCATGGCCATCAGGAGAATAGAAGAACTTGGTAGAAATTTAGCACCAGGCATTGTTGAGACTTGACCAACTCAGCATTGTTGAAAACCAACTTGGTTGAGCTTGATGTTACTTTTAAACTTACAGTGCTATATATTTGTAAATGGTCTAGTGCTAATGGTGAAACTACAACGCCTGGAATGTAGCTAGAATATCCAATCCAGCTACATGTATACTATATAGCTCAGTCCAAGGGGGGTGTCTATTATAGAAACCAATATGACATCATAAATGTCGAATGCTTTTGTAGCTGTGGTATTGATGTGTTTTGTAATAGTAGCAATTTTGAACATGTGGTTTTTGAAACACTGCTCTCTATGATCATTGAAATACATAATATTTCAAGAAAGATCCATTCACAAGAAATGCTCACTGTATCCTTCATCTCTGTTGATCTTGCTCCCTTCAGTTTTAATGTACCATGATTCCAAATAACAACGAGGATATACAGATTATTGCCCTAAGTTTAAAGTAGCCTAGTGAAACATACTAACAAAACCAAATAGCTAACCCTCAGGACTCATGGTTGCCACCAAGTGCTTTAACGTGTACCACCATTAGGCTTTCACTTGTTATAGTAACTATTTATTATTATTTTTTAATCATTACCACTGATGAAGGCTACAGTCCGTAGCTGAAACGTTTGGTGTTTTAACTTTTTGTGTTTATAGGTCAGTGATTCTCTCTAAATATAATATATGTCTACAATACCTGATCACATAGGATTTTACGGAATAATCTTGTCCATCCATTAATAATTAGAGTGGAAATGTCCATGTCCAGTTCAGAGATAGCCATGAATCTCAGGTAAGTTGATGCTACTACTGGTCTCTTAAGCAAATAAAAGCTTTTGTATCCATCACTCTGCTCTATTTTTCTATCTCAGTTTTGGATTTCCTATCAGATTCACACAGTGATGCAAATGTCATGGACTTGTTTTTATGGGGGATCACAACCAGTGGAGAAGAAAGGGGGGCTCTGGTGGCTGGAACCCCCCCATATTTTTGGAGCACACTATAACAAGGGGATTTCTCACATGAAAACTTTTGTTAAACCACAAATACGTTCCCTTGAAGCCCTCCTATAGTGAAACATCTTCCTACACTGCTGCTTATAAAGCAGAAGACAATAGTCTTTCTTGCTCTTGGCCTTCAGTGTGTGAACATTTACAAAAAATTGTTTCAATCTCTTCTGCTGATATATTTTTAGTTGCAATATTCTGCAACCTGAGATCCTTTAGTTTTGAATAAGCCAAAAGAAATCAACTGAACATGAGAAAGTGATCATCATCTTGGCAGTCCAGCTTAATTCAACTTTGGTAGATCAAGATCTTCTGTTGTGCTCACACAATAAAGTGCTCTAGTTTCCAAAGCGATATATAGTAATCATAGGTTGTATGACAGTTAGAAATTTCTAGAACATGTGATTTTTCAACCACACACATATGAATTCACTTGCATGGCAGACAATAGCCTCCTCAGAAGCTTTTTTTCCAACTACTTTTTCTCAAATACCTTCAGCATTCAAAAGTGAATAATATTGCCATTCCCCCTATCATTACGTTACACTTTGGGACAACTATACATATTAAGAAACAGTGTGCCCTGCAGAGAAAATTTCACATTTTTAATATCAAATAAAACCTCATAACAAAAACTTCAATTTGAGCTAAATACATGAGAATAGCTTCATTCTACTAGGAGTAATACCTCGTTAAATTTATCATAATCGTTACAAAGCAACGAAAATACACTGTTTTGTTTTAACACCTAATTATCATAATTACTGATAATTTACAAGTTTGGCAGACAGCATATTTGGAATGAGCAGGTCAAATAGATAAAAAAAAAACTGTTTTCCAACTTTTTCCCACAAATGCCTCCAGTATTTTTTTTTATTTACTATTCTTGAAATTTTGACCTGACTACCAGACATCATTCCTACAAACCCACAAAACAACACCAACTCCACACACAGATGCATCAGTAAACAAATAATATTTATCAAACAATACAGAAATAGTGTGTCAAAAGAGTATGATTGCAATTACAATTAATGATTATGTTTGAAGCACCAGTCATGTTAGCTATCTGTCCACTCCAAAGTTTTGAAAAAGTCTTAGCTGTATGCTTGTGAATAATGTTGAATATACAGCAACATAGAACACACACTTGCAGTAGATTCTATAGTTTTCAGTAAGTTTACATGCTCAAACCTTTCCGTAGCAATTCTGTCATTCACTGGTGACAATTTCTCAGTGATAGCATAATGAGCCTTCCAAAATTGCATCAGGACATGTATTATGTCCAGGATTTTTTCTCATCACTAGTTGGCCTAAAGCAGGGCTTTATATACCTACCTTTACAAATACAGGTATTCAGGGGACACCATATGAATATGTTGGTTTTGGAAATAAACTGATATACCACATTTCAAAACAGCTATTTTTCAAACTGCAAGCTGCTGGTTTAGTCCAAGTAATAAACCTCGTTGTTATTTGGAATCATGGTACATTAAAACTGAAGGGAGCAAGATCAACAGAGATGAAGGATACAGTGAGCATTTCCTGTGACTGGATCTTTCTTGAAATATTGTGTATTTCAATGGTCATAGCTGTGTTTCCAAAACCACATGTTCAAAATTGCTACTATTACAAAACACATCAATACCACAGCTACAAAAGCATTCGTCATTTATGATGTCATATTGGTTTCTATTTGGACTGACACAGCTCAGTCAAGTCATTCTGCTTCAACTCTCCTAGCCACTTGAGCTGGAACCTCACTTCATTGCAAAACACATCTCTTCTTTGCATATTGTAACTACTCGACTTTCTATTCATATTACTTAGGGTAAGTGTCATCATCTCAGTCTTCATTTCGATATATAATAACAAAACCTATAATGAACTTCGATTGTCTGGGGTGTTATCTGACTCAACACTCTAGACTAGCATAATAGCGAAACACTAGCGCAGGAAGCAAAATTCCCAGTGCATTGCTCGGTACATTCAAGGGCGAGTTTTATTGCGGATACTGAGTAACCAGCCGCACTTAATTGCGCACTAGACGATTCAGGGAGAAAGGCTTACTTGGAGCGCAATTAGTTAACATTATTTCTATATTTGCGGCACCTATTTTGCCTTACGTTCGGGACAAGAACGCACTGGCGGCGTAGCTGTATAGTAAGCACTATGACATAATACTCTATCGCAAATACAGCACACTCACCAAAGGTACATGAAAGAAATACAAAAATAAAAAAGAGGACCAAACTGTACACAAAATGATAATGTAGCAGATTCATAGTAGAAATTATGAAGATTTAAATGAAATCTATCGCTCCTCTACTATAAGTTAATACGGAATTATGAATCCAGTCTGAGGTCACAGATAACACCACCCAATTGCACAGTAGCTTATTAGCTCAGCAGCACACTTATCAATGCATTGTTGTACCCATGATAGTGGTTACCATGGTATGTGTTGTGCCAGGCTAAGAATTTCCTGTGCTTTGAATAGAGAGTAGTACTTAACTGATGCCAGTGCCAGTGCATGAATACAAACGAACAGCTACCAATAAGGACCACCATCAGTGACTCTTATAAACATTGTCTCTTTAATAATACTTGCCAAACCACCAAATACAGCTGATGAACTTAGAAAGTTGTGTTTATGGATATATAACTATAAAGATACTCTTGTATCACACTAGCAAAAAAAACACAAAAAATAAACAAAAACAAAAAAAACTGAAGATGTATTATAATATGAATTTCAACATTAATAGAATATCACAATGGTCCATGTTGAACAAAGTTATATTTAGCATAGAACATTATGGAAAAAGATGTGTTGTTCACAATAAAGCATAAGGGCTTGAAACAGAACTTGGTAGGATATCTATTCCTGCAAGAATAAATAACGAGACTACAATCATAATAACTTATTCATTCAATAATTCATTCATTCAGTCTTCACACCTGTATCAAATACAGTCAAACCTTTCTTATCAGAGCAATGTTGGGATCAGGGGTACCCACTATGTAAAAAAAAAAATCCCCGTATCTTGAAATATTAATTTTCCAATACAGTAATTACCATGTTCCACAACCACAGACTTTGAACACCCCCACACTGACTAAATTACTGAGACTTTCAACTCATCAGTTCTTTACACCATGAGAGTACGTACATCAGCTACAGCAGCAATTATTATTTAGACATTTAAATTTTTAGAGTCTACTTAGCTAGGATAATCCAACATTTCATCTAGCAAGCTAGCAAGCTATGTTGCTATAATCACCTTACTTTTGTTGGCTTCAGGTATTATCCTGTGTAGCTTTGCAATTTGCAGTTTCATCATAACTCTTCCCCATTTAGTCATTCCTTGGCTGCACAAACTCAAAAGAATCTCAGTTGTCATAGGTAATAGACCCACTTATAGAGCTACATCCCCAGCCTGGCCTGTGCCCTATTCATAGTTCCAGAGATATTCAAGCCCTGAGATATTCAAGCCCAGGTGTAAATTCATTGTTTAGAAGTCAATTTTAGGCGTGTCTGGACGAAAGATCTAGCTAGTTGGGCGTAGCCCGACCGACCTTTGAAAAACGGGATATAATAAAAGTGATTGAGCTAATTTTGAAAAAAGAAAAGAAAAAAAGTTTATTACTCCATAACTGCATGTTCCTAGTCTAGAATAGCTTGAAAATGCAGATAGAAGTGCAAAACAGTGCCATAGCATTTAGTGCAGTGCTTATAACTATCTTGGAAAGCACAGCTGATAGTTCATTTAAACCAGATACATAAAACAGCAAGATTACTCTTGCTAAAATCCATGCAAGAACTGTAAAGATGTTGTTTAGAATGAACTTTTCTTCAGGCCTTGCAGCTCCTACGGTTAACTTAAGTGGTTGTGGCTAACCTGCAATTTAGCACTCCCACTCAAGTTCATGCCGAGCTGAGCACGGGTTCAGTGCAGGCTTGACACCCGACTTCCCGTTTTTCAACGGTCGGTCGGGCTACGCCCAACTAAGATCTAGCTAGGAGCCATTAAAAACAACATGAGCACAGACCGAAGAACTGGAAATCGTAACACAACAGCGGGCGTGGCAGATGAGTGGGCGGAGTTTATTTGATTTCTACCTCCCCCCATAACTTGACATTGTTATTCCTAGGGTGGTGAGACTCGGGTTTGAGGAGATCTGACGCGGACGTGCTTCCCACCGGTATTAACCATGGCTAGAAGACAGGGCTGGTCTAGATCCTTTAGAAGAGATTCTAAGTTACAGCAGTATTTCTTAAACCAGGTGGTACCTACAGGGAAGACACTTGGAACAGGTTCATATGGCTCAGTGTTAGAAGTAAGTGGACTGTTCTAACTTAGCAAAGCTTGGAATACTATCCCGGTAGCTAGAAGTTTGGTTAGACTTTTGAAATAGCTTGAAAAAGCCACACCCACTGTTGTTTCCTTCATCTATAATAACTGCACCAAAGCTAATAATCTGTTCTGTGTCTACTACTTCAATACTATAGGTTCATTGAACACTGTTGATATCAAGTGAGAAGCGGTACTGGTAGTAATAAATCAACCTCGTGTAACAAGGCTTTCAATGACCACTACGATGAGGAGCTGTTTACATGCAGTGCACCCTTAATAGGCCTTTCATGTTATAAGTTATTTATTAAGTGCATTATGTTACACTTTATAAAGAAAAGATATAACTTAGCTAGCTGTATTGATGCTGTTATTACTATGAAAGTGTAGTTTTGTGACCAGGGAGCAGAATAGTCTGGCATCGCCAACCATTTTCCTTCCCTAAATTGGTGGACGGGAAGGAAGGAAAGGGTCTGGTAGCTCTAGTATCTTTGGCTTGTGCCAGCACCAAAAAGTGGTGCTCCAATCAGATTGCAGAATTGTTAATTAAGTGCATTCCTCAACCACATATTTAATGTGTCCCACTTCATTCAGCATTATGTTAGCTATGGAAGATCAAAGTGAGATGAAGAACGCATTTAGAGAGTTACAGTTTCCTGGTGAAACCTGAGCAGATGAAAGTATTGAAGGGAATTTTAAAATAATTTTTTTGTAGCCCTCTCGACAGAATACGGAAAGAGTGCTTGCTTCCGGAGTTTTCCACTTGTATATGACCAACTCATACCCAAGTGTGAACCAACCACTATTGCTATTGTTGTTCTACTCATTTCTATTGTGAAAGATGAAGAAAGATTATGAACATTTGTGTTGACAATCTTTCTTGATAGCAACGAAATGTTTTATTCCTGCTTGAGTTTAACGTAAGCGTTAATGGTGACGCAATAAACCTGTGATGTCATTTGCACATGTCATTGATACTAGAGCTACCAGACCCTTTCCTTCATTCCTGCCCACCCATTTAGGGAAGGAATGGGTCAGCGATGCCAGACTAAGAGCTGAATAATTATTAGGTCACTTGGACTCAGACTAGGCCATCCCCATGCACTGTATACAGAACATGTAGGGAAGTAACAGAGAATTCCATTGCAGGTTCGGTCTTGATCCAACAGCTATCAATATTCCTGAAGTTATATCTGGGATGTGGCTAAATCATTTAATTCTAATGGGGGTACGACCGAACCCCCCTTGGCTGCGGGTTGATTATATCTCAGTGTAATATTCTGAAGCTCATGTACCAAGTTCTTAATATGAGTTTAAATCATTGTTGTTTATACACACTATCAAATACATGTAATCCTTCCTATTACTTTAATACTGAACCTGCACCTGGTTTAATTTATTTCACTAATACAAGAATAACAAACAATTCCATTGCAGTTTCAGTCTTAATTGAACAGCTATCAATATTCCTGAACCCCCCTTGGCTACAGGTATGATTAGGTCTCAGTGTAATGTTTGGAAGCTCATGCGTCAATGGTATCAAGTTCTCAATAGAAGTTTAAATCATTGTAGTTTATACACGCTATCAATTAATTCTTGTTTTTAATACTGGACAAGAGCCTTTTTAATTTATTTAACTGATACATATTTGTATTTCAGGTAAAATATAGCAAGGTTATCTGTGCTGCCAAGCGTATGCACGAATTATTACTGGATCCTGGGAATGAAGGAGTTGGAGAGACTGTAGACAGATATCAACGAGAATGTCAACTCATGGCAGGTCTCCGACATCCTAACATAACACAGTTCCTTGGTCTGTGTTTCCTTGAGGG
>WLWI01004755.1_pt1 | contig 11421 bp, 11 predicted proteins | sample 6701501 | NCBI WGS metagenome assembly WLWI01 (sample SAMN12718690, study PRJNA515312) | sponge metagenome | isolation source: marine sponge | host: Mycale hentscheli | place: New Zealand: South Island, Marlborough, Capsize Point | collected 2014-11-01
TAAAATTTGTTTTATTTAGTTGTTATGATAACATTAGGCAGGTCTTTGTATGACTGGGTGCCATAGACTACTCAGATTTAGACCACAATCTAGGTTCATGGTGTTATGGTGAGAGAAGATGTTGATGGATTCCAATACTCTTACTCTCCAGTAATAACTCTCATTGCCTATTAACCTGGCACCTTCCCAGACTATGCTGTGGTTGTGTCATTCCCGTGTAAACTAATTATTAAAATATTAAAACTTCCTCCTTATATAGCTATACACGTAGGTAAAAGTAATGCTTAAAATGCTCTGCACAAAAAATCTTCTGGGGAATTCCCGGAGTCACACGGAATTTGGTCTGTGTGTTTTTTGGTAATAAGAATAAATAAAAACTACATTCCTTCAAAAGTTGTACAGCTATAGTGCCACTGTGTGGCAAGGTACTTGCTACTTGTTATTAGTATTTTTTATTATTAAAATTGTATAGATATAGCCCATGTTTATAATAATTGTCATGTAGAAGTTGATACTATGCTACAAACATGAATGACAATGATCATGTCACAAATCCATAGGAGCGTGTGATGGCTTCACCAGAGAAACAGTAACCACTGTGAAATGGGCTTGCATTAGTATCAGTATCTACTTCTCCTACTGTGTATTCTGAGCTTGTACCTGTGTCAATGTCAAATTCTTCATCCCCTTCAAATTCAGTAACAAAATCATCATCATCAATATCAAAATCATTATCATCAGTATCAGAGTCTTCATCTTCATCAAATTCTTCCTCATCTATATCCTCATCAAAATCCTCAAGTCTAACTTGTTCCTACACTGCATTGTCATCCTCTATTCATTTCTTCTTCCTCATCCTCATCTTCTTCCTCTGTTTCATCCTCAATTGTTTCCTTGTCTTTGTCCATTTCCTCGTCATCGTCAGTTTTCCTGTTCTCATCAATTGTCACTTCTACATTCCATTCATTACTCAATTTTTCATTTTCAGTGATATTATCAGCCTGTTTGCCAAATTAATCTTCTCTATTTACTACTTTATGCTACTCTCCTGGTTCTTCCTCCCTGCCGTAGTAATCACAGGGAACTCTGTTGATTCCTCCCTTTCCATCTTGTGTTGCTGATCTTCGAACACTGTTTGAAGTGTTGCCTGCTCATAACATTGTGAACATTTGTCAACCTCAGCCGCTTCATAAACTTGTCTCACATTATGTGTGTGCTCTATTTGGTAGTTCGCCTCGGGTATGAATCCATCGTACATTAAGATTGAGTCTGTAGAAGGTTTAAGAGGCATAGCTGTACATTCCGTAAACTGCTCCATGTTGGAGGCTGTGGCCAATTAGTATTCTACTTCCCCATATCTGTCATGTGATAGCTGGTCAGTTGATGCTGTAAAGAGCTGATGGTTGAGCTCCATGTTAGTATTTGCATCTTTTATCACCTCATTCACAAGCTCAGTCACATCTAGGTCCTCATGCTGTGTTTCTTTAGGATGAGTTGTGAAGACACTAATGGAAAGAGCTTGAGGGGCCGTCTGCTCAGAGGGCAACCAATGACGAGTACTTGGAGGAGATGATGTGAACCAGCATCCATGACAGTCATTCTCAAACTTATAAGTATGACAAGTTCCTTCAAGTGATGTTTTCCAGGCCCGGTCATTCAGCACTGTCTTTTGGGTACACTTTTCCTTCGTTATATCCTGGACTAGTTCACTCTCCCAATAATCTTTAGTCCTGAACTTCATTAGCATTGAACTGGGAGTAAGAAGTTGGTGGAGGATGTCCAGAAGAAATATCTCCATAGTCTACAGAGTGGTGAGTATTTGCAGTAAGCAAATAATCCCAACTGACATTCTCTAGCTCTTCCTGAGTTGCTGGGCCTGGTGATTTTGTCAAAGGGATATCAAAATATCCTGCAGCATTGTGAGTGCTCTGTTTCCCGTCGAACTCATCTCCCATGTCCTTACTATCATGAGTTGTTGAATGCTCAGAGAACAAGGCAAAAGGAGTTTCAGAAGTTACATCCCAGGTAGAGTGGTGAGCATCTGAGTGGTGGGTAAGGTGGGGATTTCCAGCTGCATGGTGTTGTCCAGCTATCATGATAGAATTCCTTGATGTTTCCTTGAGATGTTACATAGTGTGGTCTTGTCCAGAACATAATTTCTAATCCTAAGATGCTTGCTTTTATGCTTTTTAGCGAAAAGCAGCCACAGGATCAGACATTCAGAGAAGTTCAGTGCATGAGCATAGCAACATCATTAATGTGTGGATCCATCATCTTTATGTAGTAAGATAAGTGCGCTCTGAACTGGAATGAAACAGTCCTTCAACAGCATCAAGTAATTAAAAATGCCATTTGAAGAAATTTACTTTTCAATAAGTCAATTTCTGAGTTGTGAGAAGTATGCCTATTTCAATAAATATGTTAAACCATCTGGTATTTTTCCAATGTATTATGTCGAATGACTGTTACAGAAAATTTTACATGGCATGGTGTGGAAGTTAGGTTGTCAGTATCTGGTGTTGATGTCCTAATACTGTGTAACTGCCACCAAAATATTCTTCAGGATAAGTCTCAGAGTAGAGGGGATTGTGGCTGAGAGCTGTCCTTGTTCCTCTACGTTAAGCCACCCAGGGTGCAGAGATGCAACCAGCGTTGCACTGCTAAAGTACTAATTTTTTTTGAGCTAAACAATTATTTGTAAGGTAATATTTAATTATTCAGATCATTCCAGGGCAACAAATTTGTCACTTCTTGATGTTCTTCCCCCATCTTTATTCTTTTCACCCCAGGTGTGCTGTAGTAAATGTTTGACTCGCATTAATGTGTCATCATTTAACTGTAGATTTTCCATGATGGAGTCGTGTTGGGAACTCCATGACTCTGATAGACCGACATTTACTGAAGTAGTTTCCTTCCTCGAGGAATACCTTGGACATACTGCAGAATACATTAAAATTTACTGAGAAACCTTTATTGATGTAATGCACATATTTAAATGAAACTCACATTGTAGATTCGAAATCGTGTCTTTTTTAATATGCAAACCATTTTTACATTTTGCAGGACTAAACTTATTTATTTATAAATGTTAAGTTTCTATTTCTTTCTACAAATATGATTTTTTACTTCAGGAATTAACCAAGAGTATTCCTTTCTCTTTTACTAAATAATATACCTGTACGTAACTTTGTGCAGCTTTAACTGACTTTCATGACAGCTATTAGGATGATTCAAAAACAGGGTTTTTGTGACCAATCTCTGATTAACACAGTTAGTGGCATGATTATTAATATTATTGTATTTTGGGTATTTACTAAAATGAGCTTTCACGCCTCTTTCTAATGTTTGAAGAAAGCTAGGTAAGCACAAAAATATAAAATGTCTACTTGCTGAGTAACTAAAAAATCTGAGTCCATGTAGAAAGTGCTCCAAGATTCCTTACCCACAATCAAATTCATTATGACATATATCACAAAATTCTTTGATGGACATGAAGTAGTCACTAAGCTTGTAAGTGACCATCCATCACCCCTGAATAGTCTGCTTGAATCCTTTGGCTTTCAAGAGTTGTAAGAGGATGTACAAAAAAGTGACAAAATAGAGGAATGAAATTACAGACTAAAATTCAAAAAATTAAAAAGTATATAACATTTAGCAAACTACTAGTACCCCGCCACAAATAATCTCGACTGCAAGACAAACTTTGTACAGAAGCGCGATTAATGGCACTAGTTCTTAGTCTAGCAAGGTTACCCTTTACCTAATCGCTCAGCTCGGAGCGATTAGGTAAAGTGTCTGGCTTGCGAGACTAATAAGGGTTCGCCTGAGATTTTTGCGTTCAACCAAAGAGGTAGAGTTTTTTCAAAAGTATGTTGCAGCTAGGCGGTAGTAAATTTTCGCAACATGAAAATAGTTCCGAGTCTGATTCAGCTTTGGTATTGTGACTGAAGACCACACCAAGTTTCTTATAGCTGCCCGAAAGCAAAAGATGAGATGTTATTGTTTATTTCTAACATTGAAAGTTCTGATGAAAGCATTTATATGTTTTACTGCTGAGCCAGTATCACAGCCTGAAAAGACTCCATTGACAACTATAACAAAATCCGTAAACTGTCTTGATAATTAGTTACAAGACTGCAGAGGTTCCTAAATGAGAAAATAAGTTATCAGCACATTATACAATAATTCATGATTTTGTTATGGTTGTCAATGGACACTTTTCGGGAAGTGTATGTATTAACAAGTTAGTTTTTTTAACACCCAGTACATAAATGATAATATTGTTTCTGAATCAGTAATGTTTTGCTAGTTACAATTACACTACCATATATGTTGTGGTTTTTTAGCATCTCAGGGTTAAAAAAATGATGTCAATAATGCTTTCTGAAAAGCATGAGCAGAGAGATTGTCATAAACAAGCAATTGATGCAGTACTATTTCTACTATATAGCTTCATATGCTGTTTACATTGGTTTGAAATGTCACACCACTTCCTGGCTGGACCACTTTAAAAATGCAGCAACAGCCTCCGTATCACAACATGAACAACCAACATCCCAATCTGGAAAGTCACTGTAAAGGATTGATCTTACACTGTGCTTTACTGGTGCAAAAGTCAAATTGGTTTAAAGAAAATAGTTCATAGTAAGCTATGTTGTCTTTAACTGGTGGGAAGTGTACCATAGTTGGATGTGTCGTGCTCAAGTTTCTGATAATAAACTTTCTTGTTGATAATGTTGCTGTTGCAGTGAGAGCCATGACAGTAATTCCTTCTGGGACAATCCTTCAAATTTCTCTTAAATGAGAAAATTCAGTCCTGAAACATTCATCCATACAGACACAAAACGTACAAATAGCTCAATACCATTTCCTTGAACTAACCATTTTTTGATGCTGTGAGCCTCATCTGATATGAAGGAAATAATGTTTTCACAATTATGTTGTTGATGTCATGCATAATTTCTTCACCACTCAAGAGTGCTGAATGCCTCTGGTGATGCACAAAGGACCCAATATGCTCCTCTTTTAATTAATTTCTTGGTAGAAGCCGATTCATCTGCTAGACAAGCAGCTGAAATGCCCTTTAATTTGATGCTTGCCCCTTGATCTTGCATGAGAGCGACCAGAAGTGATACCACCAAGACTATACTCTTATTTTCCATATTCCTCAACTTATCATGTGTGGGAGGAAGCAGGAAGTAGCACTTGCCATAACAGGTAGGTAATGAAATAATGACATCTTGGGTTCTGTAAAAATGCAAGAATTGCTTCTTCCTGTTTGCTACGAAGTATGTATACATTTTCCAACGCAACTGCACGCACTAAAGCTCTAAAGCTCTAAAATCCATGTCCACTACATGTAACAGTATTCTTCGAAGTGAAACGATTACGCAGTTTCTATAAGTGTATTTAGTTCTAAATCACCGAGAGGCACACCTATACATAAGCAATACACGGAAAGTGTGCGAATCCAGGGGAACGACATAAAATGATACACAAGCTTCTACCTAACCCTCCTCGACTTACCTGTTGCAAGACACGCGCCAGCTCACGTTTCAATTGGTAAAGGATGTCTGGACGCAATCACGTGTACGAACGCTACATCTAATACTGACAAAGACATTCGCAATCTTGAAGTAAAATGATTACTTTAAGGTTAATGGTTTTATCTATTTTAGTGCTAAGTTCAGGTACGTATTAATCTGGATAAATTTATATCATTTTAATTCTCTGATGTTTTTTGTATGTTTATTTCTACAGTTCAATATTCCTACAACAATGGGAATCAAAAGTATCTTGATACTGTAAAGGAGTTAGTTAGTGGCCTACCCATTCCTTATGACATTGATCTAAATGTTATGTGCAATGGACCAGATGCTCAGTTGAAGTTTGGAACATCAGTCACCATAGATAAGGATCAAGATCTCCTCACTGGACTGGATCCTCTCCTAGACCGTGTCAATATCTCCATCAATTTGACAGATTTTAAAATCCCTATTCAAGGACAAATTATTTGCATGGCTGGTTCACAGATATATACCTTTGGACATCTTCTTCTGTTAAATCTCATTAAGAGTTGAAAATATAACAAAATTTTGACTTAGCTACGTAAGTAGTAGCTATACACTCTGAGTTGTCATATCTCTTATCAAGTTGACAAAGTTGAAAATCCCTAATCCAGAAAAAGTGCTGCTCTACAGACAAATACCTTTAGTTGTCATCTTTTTCTTTTAAGTCTGAGTAAGAGTTGAAATAATCGGATATAAATTAACTGTTTAAATATGAAAGACAATATAAATTCAAAGTCTCAGATGCCATACGTTGACTCTTACTGAGTAGCCTTCTTCATTGATTGATGATCACATCAGAAAGAACACTTGTATAAAAGTAATTTGAATGTAAGCACCAAGTACTGAATAAAACTTGCCTTAATCCTAAGACACATAACATTGTATTACTTATGTAAGATACTGTATTAAATCATATATTATGAAGGATCACTAAGGAATGGAATTAGCTATTATATTTAAAAATGTTTTATTACATATTCTTTAATACAAAATTGCTAAGATAGCTAATTATTGTTTACATTCTTAATGCTAGCAAGATATGTTAATTTCCTTAAAATAATTCCATTTATACAGCTGCCTCTAATTTGGACGTGACTGACTTCATCAATAATGATAATCATGACTGCTTTGTATGCAAGCTTCTCACCAGGATCATCAGGCATAACATTTAATGCAGAATGGAGCCTAAACACTATTACCAAATTTCCTCACATTTCAACTAGACTTGATGGCTCTCCAAAGAAAGAATATAAAATGGAGACAATATTTTCAACAATAAACAAAGCTATATTGGCAATTCTTCACTTACTGTTCAAGTTAATAAATAAGGATTCCATGAATGGAATAAATATTGAACGGAAATCACCAATGGAGAAAGGTAAGTGGACTAAGTAGTTATTCTTACTAAAATATAGCTAACTAATGATTATGTATAATTAATACGAAATATACACTCTAGAGAAACAAAAATTAATAGCTAGCTATTTTATATGTATTTCTGTGGAATAAAAAAAACAAGATTTCCTGTCATCAGATTACTTTTAAAGCTAATTTTGTTTCAGTTGCAGAAGTTAAGATAGCTAAAACCATTTCCTTGTTTTGTTATTATTTTATACTAATTTTCATGTATTTGTTTTGTTTTTGTTTTTATTTTTTGTGTAGGTGATATTGACTTTTCAATATCATACTTTGGAACCAAGCATACCAGAAAACAGAAAGAATTGTACTCAAAAATTAAAGGTATTATAATCACACGATATTTTTATTATTTGCAATATATAGCTAATTCACAATAGCTTGTTAAAAGATGAATAGCTACATAGTAGAAGGAAATTGGACTGGCTACAACTTGGTGTAAAATAAACAGTTTTTTGTCTTTTAAAAATTATTCCACCATAAGAAGATAACGTACCTAAAACTAATTAATAGAACGATATAATTTTATAAAGCTTGTAATGTCTGATGATTTCGTAATTCCTGTGCAGGTAAACTTGATCATCTTGTGCCAAACCACCTTGGAATAAAATATAGTGATGGTATACAACACACTGCTCCATCAAGAATTAAAGGTATGGTATAATAATTATAGCTATTAAAACTTGGCAATATTAGACAAACTAACTGTCGACTGACAGAAACACCAATAGAGACATTTGCTTTATAGAAATAAAAATATATAATATATTCAGTGTGAGGATCTATGGCTAATTTACAACCATATTGTCTTTTTTTGTGGCCATATTGTTATTATAGGCAAAGGATTGAAATCTGCTTCTGTCAAAATATTAAACAAACTCAAATATCACTTGAATAAAAAAGAAGATGGGTACAATTGTATAGCTGCTATCATTGCTGCTTCTCTATTAAGTGTGGGCATTACTGGCTTCATTTCTGTTATGATTATTACTGTTGTATTGTATCACAAAAACAAAAGAGGAAGAACAACACCTAAGGATGTAGAATCTGGATCAAATGTTGCTCACAATTCACGTATCATGCCAAAACCATCTCGAACAGGACCAAGTAACATTAGACTATCTGCCTCCAGGTAAACATAGCAAATAGCTATAACATAGTTTCATCTATTAACCATAGATTGGCTATATCTATAATACCCTAGCTAGCTACAACTAGCTAATAAATGTATAATTGATTAAAATCATCAATATAGTAATTAGTGAAAATTTCAAATTAGCTATACTAAGATTGTATTTTATAGCTAATGTATCTATATTGATTCAATTTATGTATGAGATGGTTTTTGTCTGATATTTAGAGCTCGACCACGCCTTCAATCTGCACCAGTGGGAAACTATGTGCCAGACTTTACAAAAACTAGCCAATTTACTGATCAACTTCAAGACAACCTTTGCATGGAATCTCAAATTGTCAACAACACAGAAATGTCTCCATCTGATATTGTCAATGGGAGGAGCTGTTTACAGCAACCCACTGAGAAAAGCAGCTTGAAATTATCCCAATTGAGCCCCAATCTGCAGAATGTTCCAGATACAAAGCAGCGTGTGAAATGTAATTATGATAATGACAGTTCTCAGTACAGTCATATCTTTCAGGGAAAATTTCTTAATGTAATGCGAAAAGTTTCCACTTCTACACATTTGCCAAGTCCAAATAACACTGAAGGTATAAAGACCAAGATTATCCATGTCAAGCCAGTCAACACAAAGGAACAAATATAGTATTATACACTGTTGCATTTTACTAGCTATGATTGATTATTCATGTATTACTTGCATAAAAATATTATGGACACGACAATAAACACACTCAATATAGTAGTTTTAGGGCTAGCTAGAACATAGATATACCAGCTTTACTTAAATAAGTATGTTTCATCCAAAGATAGAGTTAAATCACAATCTGCAGGGATAAGCTAAGACAACATTTATTAGAAATCTCATTTTGATTAGCATTATAATACTGAGAAAAAGGTGCTCTGTGGAATCACTGATTCTATTGATTTAGTGGGGACAATTTCTGTTTTATCTAGTGCACATTAGTTTATATAGGGATAACATAGCTACACTGCATTTTGCATTGGTATGCCCCTATTGCAAAAGTATTATGTGCTTAGAGAAAGAATTTAATTTGGTTTAGCCAATTTAATTTGCTATCTATTACATTCGTTACCATGGGCACTAGGTGTTATCAAAGTATTTGTACATTTATTCAACCCATATGTCTGCGAAGTATAAGTTATAGAGACTCATTAAAAAAAAAAAAAAAAGAAGTGTCTAGACCAGCCTGAACTCGAAAATCGCTTCCTACGTGGAAAAGAACTTCAGCTTAGATACAGTATAATCACACTCATTTAAACCCAGGTCAGTGTTTCTATCTCACTCACTCACTCTCAACACTATTTTCACGAATATACTTTCATCCATTTCTGATAATGACAATAGCACAAGAGTAAATAATGTAAAGTAATTAGTGTGTGTGAATGGAATTCTGTTAATGGTTTTGCAAAGTGTTAATGATGTTGACTTTTGTCCATGGCTGCCATCACTATGGTTGATGGCTGCCTTCCTCAAATCTTCTCTCTGTTCAGTGCCCTGACCACCCTGCCCTACAGACCACTCTTCAGAAACCCGTCCTCCCAGCTCCCCTAGATTTTATGCCAATGTAAACTATGATTTTAAAATTACAGATAGACATATGTACTTCAGCGTAATACATTCAATTTTTAACTTTTTTCATAGTAACAAAAACATTTCAACACTTTCGTTATCAAAATTGATAAAGACCTTACGAGGTTGAAACATCTTGTTTATGAAAAAGTTAAATAATATAATTATTAAATTATGATTTTCTTTAGCAAATTAATATAATAAATCGAAGTTTGGGCTGTGATGATGTATTTTATACCTAATGTGACATAAATATTGTAAAAAATTTTCAATACAATCCCTATTATGGAGAGCAGTTTTATTTTCGCAAACAAAATGATTATGAAATCTTAATACAACATTTACGTTTATATTGTAATATTGCTTTATCAGCAGCTAAGTGTCATTGCATGCACTGACTGAAGCAATATTAGGTGGCTTTATAATGAAGAAAAAAACAGTAGTAGACACTTCTATTTGTATTTATGTTTTCAATACAATGTTACTTCTGAAGAAGGTAACAATGCTTGTTGCTGAGTAAATCGGGTTGCTGGAAAATGAGTACTATAATCAGCTTCTATTATTGTGTCAAGAATGAATTCATTAACGGTCATGATAAAATAGAATTTCGTTCATTGACCGTACCAATAATCATTGGAATCAACAGTTATCAAAAATACCTCATTGTTTTTACTTTCAAATAATAACTGGTACAATCAAACTATAGTCAATCATAACAATTATATCACATTTATTTGTATTCAATGTTTCTGCTAGAGTATATTATCATAATAGATGTGCATATAAAGAATGATGTTTAGTGACTGGTATGAAATAATTATGCTATTAGGTACTAGTGGTGGAATATATGTTTAGTGACTATTATAATAGATGCTTTTTACCATTTCAAACATCGACAAGGTAAATTACGACATTCCCAGAGTAAGTCTATAATATTGTTGTTTTTGCAAAGTTGTATTACTTCGCCACAACTATACTTAAGTGTTACAACAATTAAAGATATGGCAAACATGTAAGAACACATTCCAAATAATAGCACAGTTATATATCTCTGTAAAAGGGCAGATTATATGTGTTGAATATACTAGTAAACAGTATTTTGTTTCTATCAAATATTCAGAGAATACTCCAACTTGGTCAATTTCTGTTTTTAATGAACAGACTTGTACAACACCATCTGCTTACTTATCTCATTTAAGATCAAGCATGCTACTAATTCTAAACATATGAAATATATAAGAACAGTATACAATATAATAATGCAAGCTAGACCTAATATATCTCATCAATACTTTGCAGCTTTTTTTAGTTCCAAATTAGAATTTTGTGATGTGTATTTTATTCATGATTTTTCCTTTTTAGTCATGCTGTATGACTTGCATTTTTTCAATTTTTAAAGCACCCTGCACTGTTGTTTTTTGTAAGAAAACTAAATTCTTATAGAGCTCGTGGCTTAGTCTTTACTTTCAGGGGAAATGTGGTCCCAGATCCCCCCCCCCCCCCCCAAACATGATAGCACCTGTAGGTGTCGTCTGAGACATGACAGGACAACCTCTGACTGTGCACGTTGACTGTCACTGTTGTCCATATCACCCTGACATTAACTCAGCCTATCAGCATTGTTTATTAAGGTGGCCTGAACAAAACACAATAATGAATATCTCTGGCTTTTGAAAGAGAGCAAATTGACGAAGGCAACATTT
>WLWI01004756.1_pt1 | contig 11421 bp, 10 predicted proteins | sample 6701501 | NCBI WGS metagenome assembly WLWI01 (sample SAMN12718690, study PRJNA515312) | sponge metagenome | isolation source: marine sponge | host: Mycale hentscheli | place: New Zealand: South Island, Marlborough, Capsize Point | collected 2014-11-01
CAACCATAAATAATAAATAATAGCAACCATAAATAATAAATAATAGCAACCATAAATAATAAATAATAGCAATAAATAATAACAACCATAAATAATAAATAATAGCAACCATAAATAATAAATAATAACAACCATAAATAATAAATAATAGCAACCATAAATAATAAATAATAACAACCATAAATAATAGCAACCATACGATAAGAAGGAAACTGATGAAGTCCAGCCATTTATGCTACACATGTCTCACTGAGCACCTAGCAACTTACAAATCACTTTTCCTTGATAAATAAACTAGTTATTATATAGCTAGTGGATTAGGGACAATGTGCCCATTCTTGTTATTGTTTCTTATCTTCCATTCACATAGATTTAGAATCATGCAAATATTTGATCATTATTTTTCAAAAAAGGCTACCCTACATGTGTTTATATAAACTAATTTGCCTCACTAAAAATGACCTTAATTAGGAAGTTGCTAGACTTGAAAGACCACAGGCAACAGACGTTGTCAAGGTGATGTGAAAGAGGGTGTGGTTTGTTTAAAGTGTCAGCCAGAACATTGTTATTCTACTGAACGGATATGAAGAAAGGGTACATATGTTTGAGAATAACTGACTGACTATCCTGCACTTCTGTTGTGACAGACCTAAGCTAGCAACCCTATTGACCTGTGAACTTGTGTAGGTCAGTAGTTTCCTGACACCAAACATTGAGAGACGACCTAGAGAGCACCAGTCAAATGCCAGTGGTTTTCTTACACCCAGCTTCTCACCAAAGACGGAAAGAATCTCACCCAAAAATATTTCACAGCAGATGATAATATCTTTTAAGGTCAGCATTAATTACAAAGGAGGAAATTCAATTAATCACAACCTTGAAGCCATAAGGAGACCCACCGAACAAAACTATCAACAAACACGATGATGTCATTTATTCTAACCAGTTTACATCTGATAACAATATTCACGAGTCTGAGTCCAACCACAGTGACTTTTGATGTGCGAACTTGAGAAGGTTAGATTAATTAAGTGTGACACATGGGAGGGAGATGCCTCACATGTGAGGGAGATGCCTCACAGCACACATCACTACAGCCAGGACATCAACTCTGCCGATAAGGACTACGAGACAAGGGACTCCTCCCCCTCCACACTCAGGCCAGCATTGGACAATATGAATTAGACTGCAATCATTTGCCACATGCTTACCTGAGAACTCCAGGCTTGAACTTGGCAAATCTGTCTTCCGGCTGCATGTGGTACCTACAGAAATGTGGAACATCAGAGCCACGCCCACCATCACTCAAGAAATACAGTAAATAATAAGATGTTGTCTTATATATATAGCAGTAGGGAGAAAGCACAAGATATGAAGGCAGTTGTATTGTTAGATTGCAACATGTTCCTGTTGCCATGCCCCCAGGATATTTAGTCACACCAACATGTTACATGTGGTTCACATGCTGAGTTGTATCCATGACATGGATCAACATGTGTGTTCACTAGCATGCACACTGGCATTAGTAATCACTGGACCTTCATTAGAGGGGCCAGACATTAGTTCCCCATGACTGTGCTGACTAACATGAGTGGCTGCTAAAAAAAGAAAAAAAACACCTAATTATTATTTTTATTTTTTGTTTTCTTACAGCTACGACGAAGTTGTTAGTGAACCTACCTAACCTCACAGATCGGCTCCGCCACGTGCTCTGAGGTAAAGTCACTTACGCTTGCTCTGTGACATAATCAACTTAGAGTGACATGAATGCCAACACTCGCTAGACACTAAATTAGATGGATGTTATGCAAACAGAATTTTTAGCATGTCTCTGCACATGTCATGAGCGTGCTTTAAACCGTGATAAATCCCAACAGCGGCTCAGTTGTAGTGGAGTGACACAAGCACGGGGAGGAAGGAATGTGAAAATATTCCATCCATTCCTGGTTGGGCTATTGTTTGCATGTCTGTGAAACCATTAGTTCTGCCTCCACAGATGCATCCTCCGCCCACCATACAGTGTCCATACCTCTTGTCTGCACCTGGCGGGCCTAGACTCTCCTTATAGATTCGCGACTCCTCCTTTACTCTGTGGAAGTCCATCGGCTACACACCCACACACACACACACACACACACACACACACACACACACGAGGAGAATATCCTACCACTACATACTATAGAGTTGGGAGGTAGAGAAAACAAAATTAACAAATATTGAATAAAAAAGAATATTTTTATGAATGTGCGTGACTTTGTTATCTTTCATCTTCTGATCACACACAAGGCATGTTCTAAAATTTTCTTCATTATTTAATTTCAAATTTATGATATAATTCACTAGCAAAAATACTCTATTTAATTTTTCAACACTGTTCTATTGGAATTGCTGGTCGTTTCTTTAGAATTGTAAAGCTACAGCAACAGTTTGAATTTTGCTGTAAAAATACTTGGTTAAAGGGTTTTTTTTGTAAATAATATTCATAATTTCAAAAGCTGCTGAGTGGCTGGAGATAAATGGCCACCAACTCTCAGAAATAAATGACACCTCCAGAAGTCCCTGAATATTAGTCATGGCAGAGATCTAAAAGAAGCGAAATTTCAAAACAGGTCGACTTCAAATAGCCAGCGGTGTCAGTGTTATCACTCCTGCCCTTAAAGGAATGCACAAACTAGCTAGATCATGAACCTCCTTGAAGCAGACTGCAGGACTAGACCTGGAACCTGGTCCTTGAGGCAGACTGCAGGACTAGACCTGGAACCTGGTCCTTGAGGCAGACTGCAGGACTAGACCTGGAACCTGGTCCTTGAGGCAGACTGCTGGACTAAACCTGGAACCTGGTCCTTGAGGCAGACTGCAGGGCTAGACCTGGAACCTGGTCCTTGAGACAGACTGCTGGACTAGACCTGGAACCTGGTCCTTGAGGCAGACTGCAGGACTAGACCTGGAACCTGGTCCTTGAGGCAGACTGCAGGACTAGACCTGGAACCTGGTCCTTGAGACAGACTGCAGGACTAGACCTGGAACCTGGTCCTTGAGACAGACTGCTGGACTATATCCCGATACTTGCTTCACTCACTGCCTCTAGGTGAACTCATACGAACATATCAGGCCATCATCTTGAAAGAACTAGAGATTTTTTGCAACTAATTGGAAACATGAAAATAACCCATAACTTGAGATCTGAAGGAATGTCTGTACAATGCAGCCTTGTCTACCAAACAACAGAACAAATCTCTCCTTTGTACTAAACTGACAGCAATACTTTAAAAAAAGGAGGTAAACAGCCGGCATTGAGAGAGTGAGTGAAAGAGCGTAATTTTGGGCTTGGCTGCCACATTTATGGAGTGCACCATTTCACTCCTGGGATATGAACACATAATGAAGGCAGCAAGTCGCACGCGCACTGATGAGGCAGCCACACTGGCTACACAAACGTCTGGACTACTGAATGTACATGGAATTCCTATGCCAATGTGTGCCTCCCACTATCACCAGATTAGGGAGAACCTCCATGAGCTCACTCTGCATGCATTTCCAGCTGCCCATATGACAGCAGACATGTCAACAATAACAATTTGTCAAGATACAGAAGTGCATGAGTACCTACCATAGCAACCGATGCCACCCGCCCACCTGCCACACCCACTCACCTCAGTGCAGTGGTTCATGTGGTGGTCTCCTCCGCAGTTGAAGCACTTGATGGCTATCCTCCTCAGCCTCTGCTCCTTCCTCTCCACGAAGGTGTCCACCCAAAAAGGCTCCGTGTAAACTCGATCAATCCTGGTCACAGACAAACAAACAAACAAACAAACAAACAAACAACACGAAGCCAGCAAAGGTCAAGGAAATAACCCGCCAGAAAAGCCAGCCAGTGAACCAGCAAATAATAAAATATTCGAGTAATGTGAAGTGTGAATTCTTTATTAGAGTGGCTAAATTAATTTAGTCTAAGGTCTGGAATAGCAGTACTTATTAAGCCACAAAAGTAAAAACTGCAAACCAGTTTATGTGAGGCCTCATTGGAACAGATCTAGCTAACAAATAGGCCAGTTGCCATTCATCCAGCTACCCCCTCCACACCACTCCCACTGGAACATGTTAGATTGAGCAGTACACACCAAGAGGCTTAAGAGGAGACTGAGAGAGAAGGGGGAGGGTCATGTCTGTCTTGTATGTACATGTCTGTGTCTGTGGACCTCCCTCCATGGAAGTGGATGGAAGTGCTGGTGATGCACCAACTCCTCCTCAAAGACTTGGATATGTTGCACTAGTTCAGCCAGTGCCAGTAAGAGGAGCTGATCTTTATCCTTTGTGATGCTAATCGTGCTCACCCAGTGTGAACTTATTCACAAACTTCAAACGAAGGGAGTCCATCAAAGTAGCTAACAGTGTGTGTGTGTGTGTGTGTACGTGTTGCAGGAGGAGGAGTTGTAAGCATGTGAGGTCAACAAGTAATAACGTTAAATGCTATTCTCTCACTTTATATTTTAACTTAACTAGTGACAGGCTTTTCGCCAGGAGGAGAGTGTGGTAAGTGAAGAAGAGGCGTGGTGATCCCACCCTAACTACACACCTGATTGATTACCATGACAGAATGAACCACACCCATATTTCACTAATACTTATGTTCCTATCACTAGGCAGGCCCAAATGTAGTTACCGTACCACCAGAGGTCCTGTATCTCTACTCTAATTGTGGCATGCTGTATTCCCATAAGATCACCTACCACCATTGGACTCACTCTCTCTCCCTTGTGCGGACCAACTGGGTGGGTGGGCAATTTAATAAATGAATTATTATAAGCCGCACGGCCAGCAATGCAATGTAATGTTGGTATGTGCCTGACGACCACCCAATGAAAAAAAAGAGACCACCCAATAATAATAATAATAATAATAAGTAATAATAATGACTCTCTTGAATATTCTTCAACTGGTCAACTCCAGTGTAGATTATTGTACTTACAAAACAATCCTTCAGCTGATCATGACCGACCTGGTGACCTGTGATCACTGTATCTACCCAACTCTCCATCCTCACAACTAGGTGACCTGACTGCTCAACTTACAGCGGCCATAACACTCCTTTGCAGGACTCCTAATTGAAGCACCTCTGGCCACAACAATACTCGAAATCCAATGGAATATCAAGCACTTCAAAGATAGTTGTAGAACTTCAATTAAGGAGCAGCTCCAGCCCCACAACAAAGACACAGGGAATTACTTAGGATGGCATTAGGAAACCAAAATGGCCTCCTAATGGTACAACATCACGACAATGGAACTCATTAGTGGCCAGTCAATCCTTTACCAGAGAAGCTTTGTAAGAAACATTCACAAAAAATCTTGAAGAGGACTTCTCTAGAGTTGTATAAGTAAGTGGTTTCAGCTAATGATTGTTATTAAAGAATCTTAAGTTAATTACTGAGCCATTTACCAGCCATAATTCTGCCGGGTCAATCAAACCGAGCATTCTTCTCAACAATTAAGCCGCAACATTCCACAGAGAAAATCTGTTTGAAGTTCTGACTTTTCTTCCAAATATCTACATCCATTCTTCTCAACTCTTACCTCAACAGTGTCTCTTCCCATCACATTAGCTCTCTCTCTCTCCTCATGCTACCTCATCCCAGTCATGTGCTGAGTAGCAGAACTAGTGCACGTTCACTTTGAATGAACTCATCTGGTGAGTAATACCTGTGCAGGTGTAATACCTGTGCAGGTGTAATACTGCAGGTGTAATACCTGTGCAGGTGTAATACCTGTGCAGGTGTAATACCTGTGCAGGTGTAATACCTGTGCAGGTGTAATACCTGTGCAGGTGTAATACTGCAGGTGTAATACCTGTGCAGGTGTAACACCTGTGCAGATGATAGAAACAAGTGAGTGTAAGGATTACTCGAGTCTTGATCCAAACTGGTGAAAACCCAACACACACACACACACACACACACACACCACTGTATAAAAGATTTACACCTACAATAGACACGTCTTTTTAGCAACACAGTAAGTTATTGACAATTATTCACAAAAAAGAAAAAACAAACAAAACAACAACAAACAACAACAACAACAACACACACACACAAATAGTCAGTGCTCTTTATATGTGATTGTCATGGAAACTCAACCACTTTTTTGTTCTTCAGGTACACAGTTCACTAGTAACATATGGACATCACTGGGTCACAGTGAATGGAAATGACGGGCAATAGAAAGATCAACTCAACCTGCAGATCTCATCCTAACAATCTCACCCACCATCATCTCTAACAATCTCACCCACCATCATCTCTTATGTGAGGGTAAAGTGTAATCTAGGATTTCATCTGGAGGGAGGAAGGGTTGATAATAGCTGCAGCCACTCCACTATTTCACACCTCAGTAAGGTAAACACTTTATAACAATCCCATACGATTGGATATTTCATTAAGAAATACGCAAACACACACACACACACACACACACATTGTTAGGATACAGGATTTCCTCTGGTTTGTACGTCATAGGAAATTGATCGATGCAGTACAGTTCAAAGTATTGCACATGACCAGCGACACTATCTTCTTCCTTCTCCTCTCCATTCATCCCTGAAGTGTCAGTCACATGACCTTCCTGGGCAGCAGGATTAGCCATATCTTCCTCTGAAGTGTCAGCCACGTCTCCCTCATCACTGGCTTTCCCAATAGTGGCGTCCACTTGCTGCTTGAGGCCTCTCCCACTGGGTCCGGACTGAAGACTCAACATGTAGGCCTCTATCAGTTGGTAAATGCCTCTACATGTCACACACATGTGCACATGTGACAAAAATCAATGCTCAGTAGCAGACATGGCACCAGGCTAGAGGACTAGATGCGTCAGGTACATAGAGGGCGTGTGGTTAAGACTTGTCGATACATTATGCTGCATTAACTATGAGTGGAAGAAAGTTATCAATTACCTACCAGCATATATCTGCTATGCACTTTGACATTTAATGCTTTGTGCTGAGCTGAAAATGGAACAATGGAAGGTAAAAGCAAAAATGTTTAGGCCAACAGAGTGCATAGATAACCTTTGGTTGCTGAAAATGTTTTGACATTTCATTTGTTTTCCAACAGACCTTATGATGCTGCTAACCTAGTTGCTGATAAAAGCTATTGTATCTTGGCTGAAGTTTCAAGCCTTACTCTACTTTATATTCTAATCACTTTGCCTATGGCAACCTCAACCACAGCAATGCAAAGTTAACTGTAGTCTAGCGTTTCCAGATACATGTATCATCCAGCTTCGATATTTAGGCCCGGCTACTTTTAATGATATTCATAGATGGGTATAATAACCGGCTACAACATCACACAAAAAAATCTACCCTTCTAGCTACTGCCTTCTTCACCATTTGGTACCTAACACAGAGAGACCTTCAATACCGTAATTCTTACTGGGCGTGGTCATTGTCAAAATATTGCACGAGTACTAGTGGAGGGACATTATTTGTCGGAGTCACTGGATGTTCTTCTTGCATAGCTTCTTCTTCCATACCTATTCGCCAACATACACCCAAGGAACCCAGAGAAATTATTTTCTTTGTTTACATCAACATCAATTGCGGCGACCAGCCATTTTAACCGCCAACCAAAAACGTGTTTGGGGTCACGTAACGCGCGAGCGATATGGAATCTTTCTGCTGCAAATTTCAATTGTTAGTAATTATACTTTATTTCAAAGTGCATTGGTAAAAAAAAAATAATAATAATAAATAATAATAATCACATAAACCACACACACACACACACACACACACAGAAGAAAAGTTACTGGACAGTACAACTTCTTTTTATTGTTTTTATAGTTTCTTCAAATTCTCTGTCATCCTCTGTTGTGCCTATTTCTTGATGGGACTTTCCCTGTCGGTTTGGGGCTCGAAACTGTCCAGACAAACTCTCAATATTCTGAAGTTCATAGAATAGGATGTATGGAGACTCTTGCTCCACTCTGTCTGGTGTTGTTTCCTAAGACATATACAGCAGCAGTGACAGGAGTTGGAGGAAATGTGTGCATGCATGCACTTGTGTGTTTGCCGCAATACGGTGAGTTGTCACATGTGTGCATGTTGCAATGAGGAGCTATCTATGGAAGTTATACACAGTGGCAAATGACGAGGTCAAGACTTGCATCCTGCCACCTCACTTGCCCCGGTCTTCTTAACAAGATAAAAATCCTCAATTGAATTATACACTGATTGTAACATGGATAAAATATTCCCTTTTTTAAGAATGCATTTTTAAATGACCGCCAGCATAACTAAGTTTAAGAGCCCATCCTTGGACCAATCCTATTAGTGAGCAGCTGCACCAACTTACCTTGCAGGAGCTATCGTTGAAGTAGTACCAGTTCTTATTAACGTTCTTGGCGAAGGATGTGTAGTGGCCCCCACCCAGCATACCGCAGTGACACTGTAAGATAATCACACAACAATGAAACACAATACACCAGAGACATGCTCACACACGCCTGACTCATTTGTAACTGATGGCACTCTGTGTGGTTTAAACCAGTGCAAGTGAATAGACAATCACTGGCACTTCAATAGCTTGGACTCTTACTGTAGCAACATACTATTCCTTCTTATCATACACTCACAGATATAGCACACAGATTGTAGAGTTTGGCTTCTTTGTCTTCTTGTTGAGTAGGAGCCAGAGTTGCCTCAGCGGTATCAGAGCCAGCTGTTCCTGCGCTGAGATCTTCCTCCTCCTCCACTTCCATGATGTGGTTAGACCTCTTCCTCTTTAGTTTCTTTCCTTCTTCACGAGCATCATCCATACCTTCATTTGTTACTACTTCTCCATCCACTGTGTCACCCGTGCCACTAGCCTGACTGCCTACATCCTCCTCCAATCTGTGAGCACTTTTTCGACCGCTGGAATCGTCTTGATTAGAGTCCCCCGGAGACCCACCTCTGGAGGCTGGCCCCACCTCCATGGGTTCAGCCGAGGTAGAGCAGCTACCAGAGGTCGCCACAAGGTCTGGTGGCGTAGGAGAGCTTCCTCTCCCATTGCCGTTCAAGACTGTGTAGCGCAGAGGGTCCAGCCCCTCCAGAGGGAAGGAAACTGCTCTTTGAGACTTGATCCAGTGGCCATTCACAAACTGGAACCTTTTCAAGTGGATAATCTAGTGAGGAATGATGTGTAAAATATCATAATGAAAGAACACTAAGTCCTAATAACAACATTGAGCAATCTTCAACTTCCTATGAAACTGTCTGAGTATAAATTATGCAAGCCAAATAGAAAATGGTTTTAACCTCAACAATGATTCCCATCAATATTGCAACATGGAACTCTTCTCCACTTTCATAGTAGTTACATCGTGCTAACAAATACATCATCTCGCCAAAACTCACCAAAATGGGGGGAAGACGCCATATTTCCAAACTCTTGACTGCTTCTCGATGAGTCTTGCATCTCTTACAGTACCTAAGCAGAAGAGCGTAGCAGGATCACACACACACACACACACACACACACAGTGTGACGAGAGTAAAAGGAATGAGAATTTCATGTAACAGTTGAAACTATTCTCATAGCTTTATTTGATTTTTTTTTTTACATCTACTCCTAAATATCAATGATAGAAATATTAATACAAAGCTGCCACTTCAAAGTTAGTAAAATAACTATCTGAGGGACTGCACCACATGCCACATATTATGTTAGACATGCAACATCTAGTTACATTACAGTCTGTATACAATTCAAAAGGGACTGTCTCCCTGACATGTACCACTGTTGAACAAACGTACCAAGACTCGTCTTCTCCCAACTGGTCCTTCCTGACGAATGCTCTGAAGCAGCTGTACAAGTCTATTGGCTTGGTGTCGATGACCTTTAGACTCTCCATACTCTCATGTTCTATAGCCTAAGGGAGGAAGCCTTATGATAACAATCTCAGAGAACATACAATATATAGTAGAACTTGGAGGGCAGCAAGAATAGAGAAAAGGATCCACAAATAAACAGAGCAATGTAAGACTGTTGTCTCACCCCATATTTACACGACTGCTATCGTGTGAAGTATATCACTGATTCAATACAACACAAACACATCCTCTACGTATACGTATACTAATACTATTAAATAAGCCGCCAAGCAGAGTCTTATGCATTAGGAGAATTTAAAAGCTAGAAAATAACTCTTTCATGAAGTTTTCACTAAATGGGTCACATGTTACTCCACTCAGCTCGTGTTCAGGAAACTCTACATGTTATACCTCATATTACATGTACATGCAAGCACATGGACCCTGCACCATACTGTACATACATACTATACCTCATATTACATGTACATGCATGCACATGGACCCTGCACCATACTGTATATACATACTATACCTCATATTACATGTACATGCATGCACATGGACCCTGCACCATACTGTATAGACCATATCACTTGATTGGTTCTCTCACCAACTGTAAGGGAATAGGTCTAGAGATACTGTGCTGGGTTCACTGTATTAGTACAATTATTACTACTACTATTACTTTTTTCTACTAGCACTGCACCAGCAGCAAAATATAAAATGGTAAAAAAGCAATAAAAAAATTAATAAGTGACAGTTGTAGATATGTTGTCGGAAAGAAGATGAACAAAAATGACAGCTAACTGAGCTGTTCTAGCTGGGACTCCGATGAGACTAGCTCCATGGATGGTGGTGAAGCTGACTTAAAAGCATGGCCAACACTGGAGCATGATCCTCTAATGCACTGGATTGCAGATCTTAGCAAAGGGAAAGTAATGATAGATCGTATCCATGCCACGGTGAAGCTATAGTGTTATGATACATAGTAACCATGCCATGGTGAAGCTATAGTGTTATGATACATAGTAACCATGCCATGGTGAAGCTATAGTGTTATGATACATAGTAACCATGCCGTGGTGAAGCTATAGTGTTATGATACATAGTAACCATGCCATGGTGAAGCTATAGTGTTATGATACATAGTAACCATGCCGTGGTGAAGCTATAGTGTTATGATACATAGTAACCATGCCACGGTGAAGCTATAGTGTTATGATACATAGTAACCATGCCATGGTGAAGCTATAGTGTTATGATACATAGTAACCATGCCGTGGTGAAGCTATAGTGTTATGATACATAGTAACCATGCCACGGTGAAGCTATAGTGTTATGATACATAGTAACCATGCCGTGGTGAAGCTATAGTGTTATGATACATAGTAACCATGCCATGGTGAAGCTATAGTGTTATGATACATAGTAACCATGCCACGGTGAAGCTATAGTGTTATGATACATAGTAACCATGCCGTGGTGAAGCTATAGTGTTATGATACATAGTAACCATGCCACGGTGAAGCTATAGTGTTATGATACATAGTAACCATGCCATGGTGAAG
>WLWI01004757.1_pt1 | contig 11419 bp, 6 predicted proteins | sample 6701501 | NCBI WGS metagenome assembly WLWI01 (sample SAMN12718690, study PRJNA515312) | sponge metagenome | isolation source: marine sponge | host: Mycale hentscheli | place: New Zealand: South Island, Marlborough, Capsize Point | collected 2014-11-01
TTCCGTTAGGCCCACACAGCTAGTTTAACAATAATTATCACTGTCATTCTTGTGACAGAATTTTTCATGTCCAGAATTTTCTCCTACATAAACTTGAGACAATCCCATATAGGTTAGAATATAAGAGTTTTTTTTTATTATATAGAACAATGAAGAATAAAATCACAGAGTACAATATTTCTCTCACATTAAGGTTGATTACCCATAGCTCGTTGGGTAATCAACACATTCTCTCACATTAAGGTTGATTACCCACTGCGGCCGCAACGGTTAAAAGATTAGCTCGTAAGGACAATATAAATTCACTTTTCTCATAAATATGGGTTTCAACAACCATAACACAACTAGAGCACTAAAGTGCAAACCCTCAGCGCTAGTTAGAAAAAAAGAAAGGAAAAGGTAGGAAAGAAATAATAACAGTAGGAAGAAAGAGGAAAATAAGGCAAGAAGACAAAAGAAAAAAGAAAAAAAACCAGGATGAAAAAAAAAAATATTGTCGACGCGGATTCGAACCAGGAACTATTAGGTTAGGTACTTGCTCACTCAACGACTACTCAACGCAACACCTCACGCTAAATGTATGTAATTGTTAGCTATTTAAAAGTGATTTGCAACCTGCAAGCTGGCTCACGTGACAAGCACGTTTTTTAAGGGGCGGTTCCCGCTGTAAGCCTACGATCGCACGGCTCTGGAAAGACTCGCTTTTTTCTGGAAAATGAAGTCCAAAATCAAAATTCTGGCATATTAAAAGAACTTACTTCGTGAAATACTACTGTTTGATGCCGTTTTCAGAGCCTGGCTGGTTCTTACCTTCCAGAAGTGCCTGTTGACAGACAGAGTGACAGAACGAACGAACGAATGAATGAATGAATGACACTAGGACTACTGTAACCCTCTGGGCGCATGCGCGCTGAGGGTTAATAAGTTAAAATCGAGAATCTCTATTAGTGCTGTGTATATGTTCTGTACAGAGGTGTGACTGTGAGATGGTTACGTAACTTGTTATCTGGTTATATAACAGGATATCCTATTATATATCAAAATAACCAGTTATGTAAGTGATACTACCAGGTATAACAGCTTCAATTTTAGTTTTGGTTTTAAAAATGAAAATTTTTTTAATGTAACTGCATGATACAATACAATTTGTTACAAATAGGCTGATGTTACTGTATACAGATATACTTTTTTTTTTAATAAAAATTGTGCTCTGACACTCTGTAACCAAGACCAGTCGCTGGGTGTGGGCAAGAGGGTTCCTGTGGTATTAGAATCTTCTTCTATTTCGAAGTCTTTCCTAAGACATGGCTGAAGGTAATGCAGATCATTTGTGGGATGATCGTGATAGAGGACTTGTTCAGATTGATATTAGCGCAAGAGTGGATAAATGGAAGTAAACCTCGTAGGCTATATAGATGGTGAGTTATCTTAATAATACTTTGTACCTAACTGGATTAGAATAATAGTGAATGTCCACCTAAACATGGACTTTCTAGTATTTCTTAAGCATAATATTTCTCCAGCTTTAGAAATAACCTGAAAAAATAGATGCTGTTGTTCCCCAGCTAAGAGATATAAGGGTACTTTAGAGTAGCTAAAATTGAGTTTCAATGAAAGAATTGTCAATATGTGGCTAGCAACAATAACCTTAAACTGAACTTTATACCACACTTTGGTATAAATAACTGCTAATGTACATGCTTTCCACCTTTCCTTATATGATCTAACATACTTTGTGTTATGCAAGAGCTAAATAATGTACTGTTATGGTAGTATTTGACTGCCTGGGCTCCTTGATTGAAAAATGGCATCAGAAGAAAGTATTGTGGATTACAACTTTCCATAGCAGAAACAATGACTCATCAAAATCATGTCAGTGTTTATGTCTATTGCTATTCATGGTGCCATTTGCTAGTCTTTCTATAATATGTTTTTGTCCTCAATACTTAAACTAATGATTTTTTTCCATTCTTGGACTCATTTATTTTAAATTGAAAGTGTGTGGATAAATTTGTAGTAGTGATATAGAACTTTCAAATTAATAATGTCAGTAGGCTAATGTGAGGTTTTATGAGTACACTCGAACCTCTCTTATCCGGACAGTCTGGGACCAAGGGGTGTCCGTAACTAAGAAATGTCCGTAACTCAGAAATTAGTATTTAATAAGTGTTAATTACATACTATTAATTAAAATGTGATAAATAAATAAATAAAATGATGAATAAAAATAAATGCAAGTACTTATGATCTATTTGAAATAAGTGATCTTTGTTTGTTTCATAGATCTCCAGCGCTGTTTAGCTGCGTCATCTCTCCAACTCTTGACCAATATAAGATGTGCAGGGTCTGTGCTGCCTTTAGACTCCAATCACTCTAATGCAGTATCAAAAGCCGCACATGCTTGTGATGGAGTAACTGCACCCCTAGAATGAGCTTCATCTTCATCTTCAGACTCCAATTCCTCTCTGTCATGCATCAAATCTGCCACAATTTCTTCCTCATTCATAATCTGATATCCTGGATCATTTGCATCTTCCATATAAGAGTTTCTTCCAGCCACTGGCCAATGAAGATGATGATGCTTCATCCCAGGCCTGAGCAGACAAATAAACAACATCCTTTATTGTTATTTGTTTCAAAACTTCTGGAATTGCTAATGAAGAAGATTTATTTTCAATAATCAAATGCTGCAACAGACGTTTCTTATAACGATTTTTTAATGGTTCAAGAATACCTTAGTCCATTGGCTGAATAACCGATGTTGTATTCGCAGGCAAAAACATAGTGGTCACCTTTCCATCAGTTGACTGTAGACAGTCTGTAGAAGGATGTGCTGGTGCATTGTCAACCAGCAATAAAATTTTGTATTCTATGCCAGTATCACCGCAAAATTTCTTTATATTATAAGGAACAAAGAAATTATGAAACCACTCTTAAAAAAATTGCAGCTGTCATCCAAGCTTTTTTTTGTGAAAAATAATTAACTGGCAACTTAGTCATGTCCAAATTCTTAAAACATCGAGGCTTTTTACTGACATGAATAAATGCCAAAGGAAGTTTACATGTCCCTGTAGCATTTGCACCCCCAAGCAATGTAACCCTTTCCTTTGCTTTTTTTAAATTGGCAGCACATTTTTCACCACTATGCACTAGAGATTTTGATGGCATAAGCCTCCACCACAAGCCAGTCTCATCTGCATTAAAAATTTGATTTAAGGTGTAACCTTCGGATTCTATTTTAGACTGCAACTCGCTTTGAAAATCACCAATGCAGGAAAGATCAGCAGACAACGATTCTCCATGAAGTGCCTTAGACTTAATTCCATGTCTGAGACAAAATTTGTGCAGCCATCCTGAGCTGGCTTTAAATGAGTCTACATTCAGGTCAGGATAAAGCATAGCAAACAGCTGAAGTGCCTTCTCTTTTAACACAGGACCTGAAATTGGAGCCCTTAGTTCTCTGCTGAAGAAACCAGACATGACAAGCTTGATCTAGTTTCTCATAATTAGGATCTCTATCAATACATTTTTTTTTGGTTGGGACACTCACTAGCAGAAACAAAACTTTCAATTTTCTCCCTTCCCTTCCAAATATCATTAACTGTAGACTTTGGAACATCAAACTGCCCAGCCACTAACCTCACTGACTTTCCTTTTTTAACTTCGGCTATTATTTCCAGCTTTCTTTCCAGAGTTAAAACGCTACGCTTGCATTTAACTACCTTGCTCCCAACACTGCCTGTCGTTGAGTTCTTAGAAGAACTAGCATCACCACTGCCTTTCAATGAATTCTGAGAAGAACTAGCAGAAGTACCGCCAGTCAACGAGTTCTGAGAAGAACTAGCAGTAGACACACTAACTACTTGTCGATTTCCATGCTCCATCTCCACGCACAACACCACCGCCAAATGAACTCAAGTACACGCGCGAGAAAAATATTTTCTGGTTTTACTCGTTTAATTTGATATGTTTACTAGCCGCACTGACGTCCAGTACCGTCAATTATTTTGGTCGCGGTGTCCAGTAGACAGAGGTGTCCGTAACTTAGACGAACGGATAAGAGATGTTCGAGTGTATAAACATTCAGTCTTATTTAAAGAATTTGCATACTTTATAGTAGCTATCAAAATATGCATATAATTTGTCACTAATACACGGTCCAAAAGAAAATAATATTCTATAACTTACCGTATCATTCCATTCTAGAAAAATACTTTCTAAAACTCCATTAATCCCACTGTAAGTTGATGTGTATTTTATTTTCAATTCATTTGATATCTCTATAACAAAAGTAAAAATGTTAATAGCAGTAAATAATACTATAATTATATTAGTAGACAATCTGCATTTGGATATTATTTGACTTAGTCTTCTTATTACATGCATATACACATGTATTCTACTTTGTGAATAATCAAAATTTATGTTATCTTAAATATTGTTATTCTTTAAAAAAATCCATGGCAAATAGATGGTTTGGGTCTTAAACAATTGTCTTGTACAGGCCAGTCACTTACTATAGGACACACTCAACACACTGCTTCAAAAGTAATTCAATATTTGATTAACAACTATAGAGCACTAAAATATTTTACAAATTGTATAAAGATAGACTGAAGAATTACGAGTATAATCATGAAATAATTTCATTCAAAAAATCTTTAAGGAATACGTTTGAATTAAATTTATCTCAAGAAAGTTAGTTCCAGATCTAGACTGCCACAAACAAGCTCATATCCATTATCGCATTTAGATAATACAGTACTTATTTCAAGCATGTCCATTGTATAATTAAACATGATAACTTAAACCTGGGTTCTCCTTATAGCTGTACAAAATCTCTGCTCCCTCACCAGTAATATAAACCTATTTGATCAGTTCGTAGTTGTGTAGTCATTGTAATAGTTAGTGGTATTGTCTAGAAAGGTTAAATTAGTTTAGATAGAAGTGCTATCAGTAAGCATAGAACATATCAGTAACACATGTCACCTAACTTTAAAGAATGCATCGCTTGGTTAAATCATTTTGAAGAAGTTTAATCACTATGTTTACAAAGAAATACCTTAATAATAGCCCATATTCTCACTGTAACAGCCAATATTGTTAATTAAAACAAGAAAATTTGCTATTATTTCAGCTTAAAATGACTGAATCATTAAAGAAATCTTTTAATTAAATTGCAAGAAAAAATAAAATATATTTTGACTCTAGTATTGAATTTTATTCCTGATGATTATATATATATTATATACGTTCATATTTGCTGCAAAATCTCTTCTACTACGGGTTGTAATATCACAGATTCTAGATGAATCAGCAAGATAGTACTTCATAGCAATAAAAATATAAAACTATCTTACTCTTTCGCTGCTCATAACGAAAAAAAAACAGCAAGGAATAATTTATCGGGCAGGTTTGAAAAATATTGGTGCTGCACCAGCCACTCTGCCAGGCCAGTTTCGCCACAACTGCATAGTCATTGCCATTACTGACCAACAAACATAATTATATTCTGATAGTGCATGTATAATAGAAAAGAAAAGTTATCTGGTAACTTGACAAGGTAGGCAACATAATCTAGGAATGCTAATTGATAAATAGAACATACACCAATTAATGAGAATTTTTCAAATGTTATGTTATTGCTTCTTTGTAATTCACTTCCACATGATAAAGATGATCCTGCTAGCTGCTGAAGGTCACTAACACTAATTTGTAGAGTGAAATTGTGATAATTAAAACTATTTTCTATTAAAGATTACATGACTGAGGGAGAAATAGTGTTGCTAGTATCCATTTGTCTGAGTCATCAAGAATGTATACATTTTTTAGACTTAACTTAATGTCAACTTATACTTGACTAATATGGGCAGAACCTAATTAAACTTTGAGAAAACTATTTATTTACTGTGGGCTCAGTAAACGCTGATTATTGGTATCAAGGCTATGTAATGGTGTCTAACAATTAATTTAACTATATCCAGCTACTTAGCAATAATTCCATGGTTAAAAGTAGGCTTACACCAAACGTGGCCTTAAAAAGCTACTGGGCCCAAAGTCTCCAGAATGGAATGGCGTGGGGTGCCTAAAATGTTTTCACTCTTGGCCTGTCAGATACTCCATCGTTGAGCTTGAATGAAAGAAATATGGTCACATACTCAATAAGATTAATTAAAGTGTGTGAGTGTGTATTACCACCCTTAAGATTAGACTTCACAAGTTGTTTGGTACTATAGCTTGATATTTAGGTTAATATGAATTTAAAACTATGCTCCTAAACGTGTATTGTCAAAGTATAATAGTCACAAACATGAAATAACATTAAATGTACATCCAAACATTTTACTAACCATGTGATATTGTCCACACATTGCTTTGAAAATAATAAGATCCACATGTGACGGATGTACCTGGGAGTAAAGCAGATATGTTTTGGAGTTGTGACGATATACTCACGCTATCATCCTGTCTTGATAAAATGCTTGCGCTAATAACATAATTTGTTAAACTACTTGGTGACTTTTTGAGATCTTCTGTAACATAATCATATTGGACCACTGTTGTTCCATTGATATTCCATGAAAGTATATTATTTGTCATGTTTATCACACAGTTTCTAACACTCAATTTCCGTGGAATGTTTGACCCATTGCATATTAAAGAATCCATATCTTTACTTGGGAATAATTGAAATATACCACGTCCTAAATGAACAAATAAAAATCAGCTCATATCAGATAGTCAATAGAAAATTCAAAATTGAATGAAGAAGGTAAAACATTTTTTATTGCAATATTTCGTATTGGGATCAACTATTGTGGTTACAGCAAATTGTGAGATAATAGATGCAAAACTTAAATAGTTTCTTATGCTATCTAGTTTCGGCATAGCTACTTCCTTTATTATATGAATGTATAAATTTTTTTTCTATATCTCTAAGTAGTATAATATTAGTTCCATCTTCTTAAAAGCAACATACAAATCAATAGATAGTATTAATACAATTATTTTCAATAGTATGTGTGTTAATATAATACACCAGCCACACTAACATGCATTGATATGTTTATATACTAATATTATTTTAATTTAACATTTTGAATAGTGTCTTCTTCATGACACCAATTAGAGATTCAATTAAACAGACAGGAAACATTAAATTCCTTTGTAGAATATATATTGGAAACTTTTAATACTATTGCTTTATAAAAATACTTGATATAATTCAACAATTCTTTGCTCTGCTAAGCATTTGCTAGCTTTGTTCAGGAAGCAAATCAAAATATAGAAGGCTGAAATACACCTACTGTGCCATTCCAACTTAAGAACATTTAGTCTAGCACTATACTAATAAACCTTTCTATAGTTGTAAAGATTAATATAAGGTCAATGATACACATGGTTTAATAAAAACGTTTAAAATTTTGGCATGTTGAATTTATCAAGTATAGCTTCATATATATTTATGAAAATATATTCATATAAAACTTTTTTGTACAACACTGTTTCAGCTTGCCCAAAACAATATAACAATGCATTTCTTTTCTATAATTATTGTAATACACAATTTATACATTTAACTTAATTTTGCTCACATTTTATCGGAAACTAACCATCAAATAGAGTCATTTGTGGACTTGTCAAACTACTGTTAACATTTATTGATCCACATGATATACTAGTTAAGTTGTATTGTATCAAATGTGTTATATCAAATGATAAAGTACTATTAAAGTTAGTGAAAATACTGCCATCCATATTTCCTTGGCTCACGATAGTGTGATAATCTATGACACCTTCTAATGTAATTTCATTATATGGTGGATTAGTTTGAGAATTTCCTCCATCATTTCTTGCAAATCTTATTTCTGATCCATTAGAAAACTGAGCATACCAAAATAAGTTTCCCTGTATAGGGCCTGTTGTACATGTGAAGAGTTGAACACAATTACCTTGGCCTGCTTCAATGGTTTCTGAAACGGAAACAATGTCCATGACACCTAGTAGACATGAACATAAGCTATCATCAATAACCTTCCTTAACTGTTTGTTGTGTTTGCAATATTTGTAGTTTATATATTAAATCAGTCAAGCATTCTGAATTACATTTTGCCTAGATACACGTATCAATTATTATTCATTTTATTCTAAATATGTTATTTTAGTTGACTGTGTGTGAATATCTATGAATACATTGCAACCGCTAGTTACAAAATGTGGAGAGAAAATTTACAGTGACATGGCAAAAGAGCATTAAATAAGGCACAATACAGCATAACAGTTCCTATGATCTGATCCTAAATTTTTGGTTAAAGGGCAACCATGGAAAAAAATTCCTATATTTTTTTGGTTATTTTCTTGTAGTTGTGTGTGCAAATACATCACAGAAAAAAAATTACTAGTTAAGAACCCCTCACCTTAGAGATATAACTAGAATCTTATTTACTTCCAGTTGTGAGCGGGTCTTATGTGGTGATGTAGATATGGAAACAACTGTGATTGGTTTGTTTGTAAGTCAATGGCTGTTGGTTAGTTTTAGTTAGCTAGCGCTGTCTGATGAGTCTGAGACCGAAGAAATTTGCCAATATAGATCAGACTACAGCTCATCAGAGACAATAATGGAAAACAATAGTGACAGATTCCTTAAAGCTTAAAGGTGGGAGGATGTTTAATAAAATTCATAATTCTTTAATGGTATTCATAAGCATGACATATCACTTTGTGGTATTCTTGGGTACATACACATACATATTTGGAGATGTACTACAACTCTACTCTAAGATTTATACATGTAATTCCAAAATTCTGTCCAGTGAAGAGAACACATGGAAACAAACACACTTACACCAAATTTCTATTTCAACATAAAAGTTAGTCACAAGGTACTGCTTCAACTTATATGTATAATTAATTATCATAATTTTTTGTCACTATGCAGTACTTAATAGTACGGCATGTAAGTTGCCCATTCAAAAATGTATGGGAAAAAATCGCTATTCAATTGAAATTGCATGGGGAAAGTGAAATAGCATGAACTAATTGAAAAACCTCAGAAACTAAGTGGAAACTAAGTGAAATACCTCGGTACCTAAGTGAATTAGTACGGGTAAGTGCGCATGTGTGCAGTGTTAACCTTGGAAACGGACAGCTCGAGTAGTTTTTAGATGGAAACGATGTCATTTTTTACCACAGAAGCTCTAGATGGAATGTAATTCAACGGATCAGGAGCCGCACGTTGAAAACGAAGTTTCAGCGGAAGTTAATCCTGAAATAAGGAGATAGTGAGTGAACGATATAATATAGCTACAATTGCAAATGAGTTTTTACCCGTGCTATTACTCATACAAATGCACCTGAAAGATTGTCTAAAATTGTATTATTCTGTAGCAATTTTGACTTTAACCCTTTCACGGTTTATTTATTTTCCAGGAATTTTGAATAGTCAAATTATCATCACAAAGAGTTACATTTATCATGATATTTCATAAAAAAACTCCCTAACAACTTTATGTTAAAAGAAAGCTGTGGACCTAATGAATGTGACAATGTGGTTTATCTTCCCTAGCAACTAAGTACCAAGGTAAACACGCGGTTGTTTCTTTGTTGTTTGAATTTTATACCAATTTTTATGAAAAAAAATCTATTCACTCTTCTTTTTCCAATCATATATTATATTATATATATATTTATATGTGAATAAAGTAATTTAATATATGCAATAAGGCTATAGAATAATAAGATCTAACTTTATACAGGTAAATAAATGGTTTCAACAAAGATCAGTATGACAGTCACTTCTAATATTCAAATAAACTGGATCAAACTTTCTCTTTCTTGCTGCTCTCACACTCCTAGCGCATTTTTTGCTACTACAGATTTATCACCCCTTCCTACTTGTACCTGTAGGTGGTAGACTTCCATTCCTATTGGACTTAGTACTGCTTTATTATGCAGGCTTTGCTGAGGCTTTATCATCACTTTCTACAACTCAAACCCTAAGCAAAATGTCTGCATGGGTAGCTGACTATCTGTCCTTACTTTGTTCTTCCCTAAAACTGCGAAAATCGTTTCCCACAAGCTCAGTTGCCTTGAAGGTTGTAAAACATGAAGCCATAAGCTTCTGATCGAACGGTTCAATAATTTGGTGAAGGGTCCACCACAAATGGAGTTTGTTGCTATTTTTAACTGACATCGGAAAGAGTAATCTTTTAGGCATCTTTTGATTACCGTATATCGCGCATAGCTCTATTATTGTTTTTATGATTTTTTAAAGTGATTGATATCCGTGGCCGCATTAATGTGGCCGCAACGGTCAGAGGTTTCAAGATTGTGCTGCCAGATTTATAGATTGTAATTAAATGACACGCAATGCACTTATTATTATTAGTCTTTAGTAAATAAATGAATCCACTAGTGCTTTAGTATGCTATTAAAAGGCAAATGTATTTCCACTTAAGTGGGTTTAAGACTGAATTATTACTTAGGTCACTAACATTTGAGAACTGTTAGAATGTATAAACAAACGAGTTAATAATATAGGTATTGAGCTAACTTAACGATGTGCCCAACTAAATGAAAGCAGAGTAAAAAATAGTACATTTATTATGGGACTAAGATTAAACCGTAAAAATGGATATAGTTATTGTTTTGCTGTGCACATGGATAATTATGAAATGTATAATAAATTGTATATGATAAGCAATCTGAATTTTAAACACATAATCTAAACGAAACTTAGGTTCTTTAATACCAAAAATAATGTATCATAATACTAAACATTTAAGCATATTATATTAATGGCATCTACCTTTCGTACTGGCCATAAATGACAGCAAAATTATCACAAGAAGATTCATCTACACACATAACAATTACACTGTAATATAATATGTGGTCAATTGCTTGCTATAACTAGTGTGTATAGCTAATTTACTGTATTCTAAATAGCTAGATACTCCATTTCTAAATTTTTACCTGCACAATACACCTAGATACACTGCATACTACTCACCTTTAACCAATTGCTACACATACCACAAGGGGGAGGAGTGACACGTCAAGTAAGTTGTTATAGAGGGCAAAAGTCCGAGGAAAAGTGGATATCAGAAACACATACTACACAGCCAATTTAAAGCTTCAGCGAGCTCATCTCCAGGTAAACAAGGCCAGTCACGAGACCCAAAACAATTTCTAAATAACACCCGCCAAGTTATAAAAATGTGACATAATTTATAGTCTCGCAAGCCAAACCCTTTACCAGACGCTACGCGGGGGAAGGGTCTGGTACATTGTGCACATCAATCTCGTATCATTCCCCCAGAATCTGGGGGAAATACTTTGCCTGTACTTCTTATGGAGCGGCTGTGGTTAAATTGTTGGCTGTAAACTTTACGCGTTCATTTTTGCAACTCGGATAGAA
>WLWI01004758.1_pt1 | contig 11418 bp, 15 predicted proteins | sample 6701501 | NCBI WGS metagenome assembly WLWI01 (sample SAMN12718690, study PRJNA515312) | sponge metagenome | isolation source: marine sponge | host: Mycale hentscheli | place: New Zealand: South Island, Marlborough, Capsize Point | collected 2014-11-01
AGTACAGCAGAGGGAAGAAGTGCAGCAGAGGGAAGGAGTGCAGCAGAGGGAAGAAGTGCAGCAGAGGGAAGGAGTGCAGCAGAGGGAAGGAGTGCAGCAGAGGGAAGAAGCGCAGCAGAGGGAAGGAGTGCAGCAGAGGGAAGGAGTGCAGCAGAGGGAAGGAGTGCAGCAGAGGGAAGAAGTGCAGTAGAGGGAAGAAGTGCAGCAGATGGATGTAATATAAAGATGAACATTGGCGTAGGCAATCCCAAACTAAGCTCCAACCTAAAGCATTCAAAGGCTAGCCTGAAGAAATTGTACAAATCTAGGCTTACCTACAAGAAAAGTTGGGACGAAAAGCATTTTTTGTATGTTTTAATAAGTATAAATGAAAATCATAGGGGGGGGGGGGGGGAACTTCTGCTAGGGGGGGGGGGGGGGGGGAACCCCCGGGCCCCCCCCCCCCCCCCCCCTGTATGAAACACTGCATACATATACTTTTATATTTACTTTCTCTCTGAATTTTGCAGACGCCCGATCTTGTGAACTTCCACTCTATAGTGAAGACCACAGGTTCATGCTGCTAGGGTAAGACTTCGCGTCTTTCAACCTCCCTTGCTAATCCTTCTCTGTTCACAACTTCCATCTCTCTCTCTTTCTCTCTGCTTCTTATCCTATTCCAGCTCTCTTTAACAATTTATGTATCTTTGCACACACACACACACACGCACACACACACGCACACACACACACACACTCACTCACATTCAATCACACACACGCACGTACACTCACACACGCACACACACACACACACATACTCACTCCTCACTCACACATTTCCTTCCAGGAGGTTCTACTGTGATGGCTGCAAGATGAACATCTTCACTCACAGGTTCCACAGCAACACTAGGAATGACTTTGACTTGTGTATGGGCTGCTTCAGACTAGAGGAAGAATCTGGGTGAGGAAGGAGATCTCTACCAGTGGGCAGCAAATGAGCTCAAATATTTAAAGTGTTCTCTGGTTTTCATTTTAGCCACATGAAATAATTGCAGTAGTAGTTATAGTTTGTGTGTTTGTTTTAAACTCAGCTCTACTGACGACTGGACGGTGTATAAGTTAAAGGAGATGAAAGCGAAAGAGAAGTCCAACCCTTACCTCACTATGCACCCAGAGCTATCTGAGGGCTGTTCTTTTAAGGATGGGATCCTGGTGGTCATGGGACCTTCCCGGGAAGTCGGCGTTTATGCTCAGCACCACTGCTGGCTCCTGTTCAATGTGCTCACTTTGTCCGTCGCTCATGCAGTGAACAGCAGCAGTGGAGGAGGTGTGTGTGTGTGTGTGTGTGTGTGTGTGTGTGTGTGTGCGCGTGCGTGCGTGCGTGATAATTTGGTCTGGCACAGAACAACACAGTGGGCATTACACGTAGTAGTGTGATTACTACAGTATGGGTGTGGCATGATTAGTATAATGGGTGTGACATCTTCTCATTGTGGGATCAGTTTTTGTACGTGCGACCATTTTTAGTGGTGTAATGAGGTCAAAATAGGATTTATTTTTTTCTTCTTGTAAGATTTGGAAATAAGCCAGGCTTCCAACATCAAGCTGATGTGCCTCAAACTTCTGGCACTTATTCTACGAGCATCTCTCCTGGCCAAGTACGAGGAAGGTGAGTCTATCTTTAGCAGTCCACGTGCTCCTCTTCATGTGTGTGTGTGTGCGTGTGTATGTGTGTGTGTGTGTGTGTGTGTGTGTGTGTGTGTGCGTGCCACTCAGCAGAGGAGATAGAGAAAAAGAAAAAGAAGAAGCCTGCTCCTAAACTAGATAAAAGTCCTTCTACTGAATCTTCTCCTCCAAGCAAGGAAGAAGGTGGTCAAAAGGATTCTAAAGATGATGACAAGAAAGCTGAGAAGGATGAAGAAGAGACCAAAGAAACTCTGGATGAATCTGCTCCGAATGCAGAAAGCAAAGACAAAGAAAGTAAAGAAACCGCTGATGAACTTAAGTCTAAAGATGTAGAGAAGAAGGAAGCTGCTGATGAACCTTCTCCCAAGAAGGAAGCTGCTGATGAACTTTCTCTCAAAGAGAGTGAGGACAAAGGAAGCAAGGAAGCTGGTAATATATCCACTAAACCTGAGGAAGAATCAAAGGAAAAGGAAGCCCGGGAAGCTCCAGAGGACCAATCTTCTTCATCAGCTCTTGAGAAACCCTCAGAAGAGCTTGATGGCGAGATAAAACCGTAAGGGATGGAAATTCTTGGAAATTTATTTGCTGTTACACGGAGAATGTTCTTGTATTAGTGAGGATGAAGGAGCAGACAAGGATAGAGCAAGTCAGGCTGATGAGTCCCATGAAGAGAGAGACCCGGTGAGGATAGCCAGCAGGAAGCCTCTAGAGATGGATGCCAGGATAGGGGAGTTGGAGAAGGCTCACGGTGTGCTCTTTCTGGAGAAGGCTATGGGCCTGCTAGCCGCCATCTTGCCCCAGGATACCAATGTAAGTGTTAGAGGAGTAGACTGGACAACGATTAGGTATGTAGGCTGACATTTGGTCAGTTACTGAAGCTTGGTATTCCTATTGGAAGTATATTCATTAATCTTCACTCTATTCCCTCCCTCCCTCCCTCCCTCCCTCCCTCCCCTTACTCCCAATATGCAGCGATATCTATGGTTTCAGCACAAGCAAGGCATAGAGCAGTATTTGGTGGAAGAGCTGATTCCCATAGTGCTTCAGTTGGCCTGGTATACATGCACACATGCATAGAATGTAGAATATAACATACTGTACATGTGAATACTTGTTAGATGTACATGTGTGCTTTGTTATTGTTGTGTGTTTGAAACTACATACTGCAGTGTTATAGTATTTATACAGTACAGTGGTGTAGGAAGATGTTTCTGTATGGGTGGGCTCCAACCAAGGCCATGTGCTTTGCTGGTGTTCATGCGAGAGATCACAATTTTTAATTTCAGCCAAAAAATTATTGATTAATAAGTTACTAAGTTTGAAAGTACTGCAGCATTACAGTATGTGTACAGATGGTAGTCATGCCTCCTGTTTCCCTTATTTAGAATCTATTCTATTTATCTAGCTGTCTGGCGTTGAAGGAGTCTCTGAGGTTGCAGGCGTTGTTAGTCTCTGCCCAGTATCTGTCACACCTGACGCCCGAGGGAGCTGATGTCACTATCGATGTGGTACAGGGTGTCAGGGACGGGAAAGACGACACTTCCTCTGACTCTGGGACCAGAACATATGGCTCCAAGACTGCCCAGTTCTTCTTCAACATGGGAGCTAACTTTCTTACCAAGTAGGTTCTGTTTCGGTCTTACAAAATTATTATTATTATTATTATTATTATTATTATTATTATTATTATTATTATTATTGATGTGAGGTATATCATCATAGTCATTCATCATAATCATCATTATAATTGTCAATTAGTAATGATCATAATTGTTGTAATTGTAATCATCATCATATTTGTTGTCATTATGTGTGTGCATGTGTAGGTCCCAATTCTCAGGAGCTGCCACGTGTGCGGACTGTCTCCTCCAGTTGTCCAAGTCGCTCCCATGGAAGTCTGTGGTGACACTCACTCTGGGCCAGTGCCTGCAGACACGCCCTCAAGACATGGACTCCACCTCCATATTTGGACTCCTCGTCCTTTCTGGCTTTCCCCGGGTATGTAGGATATTGTATTTGGTGTAAAAGTTGTGTATATAGAAGTTTCCGTTTCAAATTTGTTGGTTGTGGAATTATTGCTGTCATGTGCTTTGTTTCTTTTAGATCCCTCGTGAGGGAGGTGTGGTCTGCACTAGCATCAGTGATAAGCCGGCACGTGTGGTCCTGGGTAAAGTGGACGGGAATAACGCCTCAGGCATCGACACCAGCACCAGGAAGCCAGTACAGGTGTGAACTCACTCTAGGGAGTGGTAATGAGTTCGGGGATTAGGGAAGATTTTGGGAAGATGCAAAGAAGGGGGGGGGGGGGGGGGGGGGGGGGGGGGGGGGGGGGGAGTATGGAGGATGTTTGTGTAGTTGACATGTATTTCCTTCCCTGTCCCTATCTTGTTCAGGTAAAGCTATCGGAGTATGTGCTCCAAGATGTTCAAAATGGCTGCATTGATGAGACTAAGTTGGGGACTTTACTGGGCCTGCTCAAGGCTTCCTTCCAAATGTGTCGACAAGGTACGTATGCAGTTCCTCACCAACGTACGCACACACATAGGTACGTATGCAGGTTCCTCACCAACGTACGCACACACACACAGGCACACATCTATTTCTCCATCCCAGTCTAGTGAGGATTTTAAAAATAATTTTAGGAGTAGATGTAAGTGTCAGAATCTGAGACTAGACAGGAGTAGTTGTGTTCTAATGTGAGACTAGACAGGAGTAGTTGTGTTCTAATCTGAGACTAGACAGGAGTAGTTGTGTTCTAATCTGAGACTAGACAGGAGTAGTTGTGTGAGACTAGACAGGAGTAGTTGTGTTCTAATCTGAGACTAGACAGGAGTAGTTGTGTTCTAATGTGAGACTAGACAGGAGTAGTTGTGTTCTAATCTGAGACTAGACAGGAGTAGTTGTGTGAGACTAGACAGGAGTAGTTGTGTTCTAATGTGAGACTAGACAGGAGTAGTTGTGTTCTAATGTGAGACTAGACAGGAGTAGTTGTGTTCTAATCTGAGACTAGACAGGAGTAGTTGTGTTCTAATCTGAGACTAGACAGGAGTAGTTGTGTGAGACTAGACAGGAGTAGTTGTGTTCTAATCTGAGACTAGACAGGAGTAGTTGTGTGAGACTAGACAGGAGTAGTTGTGTGAGACTAGACAGGAGTAGTTGTGTTCTAATGTGAGACTAGACAGGGGTAGTTGTGTTCTAATGTGAGACTAGACAGGAGTAGTTGTGTTCTAATCTGAGACTAGACAGGAGTAGTTGTGTGAGACTAGACAGGAGTAGTTGTGTTCTAATCTGAGACTATACAGGAGTAGTTGTGTGAGACTAGACAGGAGTAGTTGTGTGAGACTAGACAGGAGTAGTTGTGTTCTAATGTGAATAGAGAAATGGTTCAAGTTCCTAGTTGTTTTTTAGAGTAGAGTAGAATTATAGTTCTGATGATTATGTACATTTGCCATGAGAGTCAGTTGTATTTTTTTTTCACACACACACACACACACACACACACACACACACACACACACACACACACACACACACACACACACACACACATAACATGCACACATGCACACACATACATACCAGCAGAGTCAGATGGCCAGGTAGAGCACACGTGGATATTGGCCCTCCTTCTGAAGGCTCTTCAGTTTATCATTCAGGTTTGTACATCTGTAGCAGTGATAATGTTACGTATATGGCTGTATGTTTCTGTTTGGTATGGGTGAGCCCAAGTTGTTAACCCTCAGTGCACATGTGTGAGAGGGTTATGCAGTTGTCCTGTCTGTCTATCTGTTTATCTGTCTGTCTATCAAACTGATTTTGGAGATTACTGACAATTAGCCATTGAATTAGTATGAGCTTATTAAGAATGACGATTTAAGTCCTTTTATTGTGCTCATTTTATGAACTTGGGAGAAACAATTAGCTCCACATAGCTAGCTTTTGTAAGCAACACCCTATATTGTCACATTTTGTATTGTTGTTGTTTTCACATGCAATGAATTGATTTATGTAACTGTGAGCCACTTTTTGCTATTTGAGATAAATTATGCTCCTCTGTTCATTTCATCTCACAGAATTATTCCTCCACTGGCATCATCACTTCTCTGTTCCAGTCCGGTCTCATCCCCACGTTGGTGAAGTTAGCGTCCAGACCGACTCTCGTCAGTAAGAAGTGGCACCTGACGGACCTGGAGGTAATTTATATAGAATAGATCACATACGTGCACAGGTGTGATGACACCTATGTATTCTTATAGTAATATAGTAATTTATATAGAATAGATCACATGCACAGGTGTGATGACACCTGTAGTATTAATATAGTAATAATAATAATAGTAGTAAATAGGGAATTGGCTTCAGGATACTGTTTTATAACATTTCTGTATTGCTGTTGCATGCTCAATTCTTCTGTTTTGTGTCTTGTTCTCTCTCTATTTTTTTGTTTTTGTTTTTGTTTTTGTGGACTAGAGATGGCTAGGTTTGTGGTTTGTTTGTTTGTTTCTTGTTTTTTTGTTGTTGTTTTTTGTTACACTTTCTTGTATTATTCACACATGGCTCACCAGAATTGATATGTGTGAACTTAGTAAGTAGGAGTTCCAGAGGTTAGGGTGAATGATTGGGGTGGGGGACACTGTTGAGGTTTCAAGTTGTGCACACGTCTGGTTAATTATCAATAACATTTACATCATCACACACAGACATCACGATTTAGATAATTACACGGCAGCAAATTATACGCAAGCTTGTATTTTATTTTGTATGTATGTAGGTCCTATGCATCAGCAGTTATCTTCCTAGCAAGCCAGACAAAGACCAGGACGAGAAGGCCAGTGGTAGTGAGCCTGCAAAACTGGAAGGCAAGACCATTGAAATCGTAGCAGAGTTAAGTTCTGAGGATATGGAAGCAAAGCAAAAGGATAGTGAAGGTGACAAAGAGGAGGAAGTCAAAGACAAGAAGGAAGAGGATAAGGAAGACTACAGGGTGGATGTGAGCATTCAGTTTGAGTCAGCAGATCTAGACAGTAAAGAGGAAGAGGGAGAGAAAGACACACAGAAGGCCAAGAAGAACGAGAAAGAAGTAAGGAAAGAGATGGAGCAGGAGAAGATACTGGACGGTCTTAGTGAAGAGGACAAGACAATGCTCAAGGTGTGTGTGTGTGTGTGTGTGTGTGTGTGTGTGTGTATGTGTGTGTACGTGTGTGTGTATGTGTGTGTGTGCATACGGTGCACAAGTACTCAGTGTACGTGTGTGCCTATACTTGTATGTATTGTGGGTGTGATTTACGTACATACGTATATTAGTGTGAATTATTTGAGTATGGTTTGCGTGTACAGACCATGATGGAGGTGTTCCTGTGTGACCTGTCTGTGGTGCGAGCCATGTATGAAGAAGCTGAAGGAGACATGGCCAAGTTCCTGACCAACTCTGAAAAATTGTAAGAGACACACCTGTGTAGCAAACAGTGTGACTATAAGAGAGTATGTATATGTGTGCGTATGATTGTATGAATCAGTGTGTGGTGTGAATGATTATCTTGTATTGTGTGTTGTAGTTTTGAAGATGGCGAGTTCTCTCCGTCTGCAGAAATTCTTGAAGCTGCAGAGAAATGGTAAGTTATTTGTTATTACTACTACTACCACGATTATTACTAGTGGTGTGCTTGAGCACAAATGGCGAGCGAGCCTTAAACTACACTATTGTTAAATGATTGATTTTAACAACTAACACTCAAGCTACTAAAATAAAGTCGAGTTTTTAAATTACATATGCGGTAAAGGGTTTCAATGTCATGGTAATACGCACAATACTTTCACACAACTGAATATACCTACGCAAGACTTACCTTCGTGTTCGTCTAGTGGACAATGAATTTTTAAGTAAATACTGTTGCGTAGGGCTTATAACTGTGACAAATAGCGTATTAACTTACCACCGCCACTAACTTGAATAGAAATGGAGCTCCCATAAGTTTTTTAGTTTTAACTGCACCTGCAAAAGAATTCAAAGCGGTAAACAATTCAATTTCTAAGGTGATACGGGTAATGGTCGCTAAACCGGAGGATTCTGTTGAGTGAAGTTTGGGACGGGGTTGAACGCGGAGCGAACACAAAAATACTGAGGGTCAAAGTACAAAGTGACATACATACGTCCAAACATATATACAAATAAACAAACATCCCCGATTTTCAATTGTGTTACCCCTGTAAGTGTCTCGCTCGCTCGCCAATTACTATTATTAATAATTTATTATTTAACTGCTTCATTTGTGTGGTGATGTTGGTTGTCTCTGTAGGAAGTCTGAAGCAGCCTCCGTTGATCCAGTCCAAGTTAGAAGTCATAGTGCAGAGGACACGGGGATTACTCGGATATCTCCCATGGATGTCGACCTCACGTGAGTGTGTATTGTATGTGCACATGTGTATGTATGTATGTATGTATGTATGTATATATGATTGCATGCAAGCATGGTTGTCAATACATTTCTAATAGTTTCTATATACTGAATTAATCCATTGCCCTTCTATTGGACAAAGTTTCCAATGAAAGACATGAATGAATTGAATATTGTGACTGACTGTAACCACACCCCTAAAGGTTTGAATATACATTGTGTTTACAGGACTGTGGAGGCATTGACTGAAGATCCATCCATCTTCAAGAAAGCCAAGAACCTTCTCAAGGACTTGGATAAGACGAGGAAGTCGACTGGAATCAGCAGCTCGTCGATGACTGGCCTAACTGGGAATGAGGACGCGGACAGTGCTGGAAAAAGAGAAGACTCGTACAAACTTTTGTGGGAGGAGCTAAGCAAGGACACATCAGCAACGACTCCGGAGTCACTGTGTCGCACTGTCCAGGGCATGGCAGTGCTGCGGGCCAGGCAGGTGTTGGCATGTGTGCTGCGTATGTGGCCCAGGAGTGGGCCCAAGCTAGGCACTACCACTCTCGGCTGTGTGGACATCATCCAGTACTTCTGCCTCCTGGACCTGCTGCTGGACCAGCAGAACAAGGAGGAGAGGGAGAAGGTTTGTGTATGTGTGTGTGTGTTGTGTGGTGTAGTGGTTGTGTCCTGGGCTCAGGGCCCGCGGTCCTGAGTTCAAGCCCAACTCAGGTAATTTTTCCATCTGATTTCCATCTGCCTCCCACCAGCCCCACCAGTCCACCCAGCTGTGATTGGGTACCTGGCATTTGCTGGGGTGCAAATTCAAGGCCTTTCTCATGAAACAGCAATGGTCCAAGGTGGGACTTGGGGTGTCCACACCACTTGCTGTGAGGAAAGGTCTGTTCTCCTGCGAGTTCCTAGCCCGGCTCCAGGAGCTTTGCTTGCACGGTTCACAGTGCCTGCTTAGTGCACAGGCATCCTGGCTCTGCCAGGTGCGCGTGACCGCCTAGCGACAGCAAGAGAATTTGCATTTTGTGTGTGTGTGTGTGTGTGTGTGTGTGTGTGTGTGTGTGTGTACATTTTCACTGTGTTAACATTTTATTCATGTTGTTGCTGCCCTCTTATCATTCACTCGCACACACACATACGCACAAACATTCACGCACACACACATACACACACCAGATGTTGTTGTCAGTGTTCAGCTGTGGTGAGATGACAGAAACTCTGAGCCTGGCAGAGACGGCTGCCCAGTGTATGAACACAGTGTGTGTGTCCAAGGAGAGCAGAGAGTTTGTGCACAAGGGCAAGTTTGACGATACAGTCAAAGAGTCGGTGAGTAGAAACTGTCGGATATACAGAGAGAGTAGCAATTGAGTAATTCACCTTTTTTAATTAATTTATTAATTTATTTTTATTTATTTATTTGATTTTTTGGTTTGACAAGTGGTAGTCTTGTTGTTGAAGGAAACCTGGTGTATATCTCCACAGTGTGTCTTTTATTTGATTGATAATGGTGACTCATTGTGGTTCTATTATTCTATATTGTGCAGGGCAAGATTGTTATTAACAATGCATCTGGAATGGAAGTTAGATAGTAAGTTGTATGTGTGTGTGTGTGTGTGTGTGTGTGTGTGTGTGTGTGCATTTGGTATGGTATTTGACGGGTAAAGAAATATTTTGAAGTTAAATTTAAAAAATAGTAAATGATAAGTGTTTTAACTAGCTAAGCTGAGTAAGACTAGTGAAACTAAGAATTTATGTATGTTTTAACTGATGCTAATTGTTGTCATTTATTTTCTTTTATGGGAGCTATTATTGTTTTTGTTGTTATCAGCTACCCAATCAATGGAGTTGTCAAGTTCTCTGGTTCGGAGTCCATGGATGATCATCTCAAGAAAGTGACAGGCACTGCCACAAAGACGGAGGACCTGGCCAAACACAAAATACCTGGTAAAGGGTTGTAACCGACATGCTGGTATAATAACTTGAAGAATGGTTTGTGTGTGCGTGTGTCAGGTGACACTGTCTACTACGAGGTGGAGTTGTATGGAGTTTCTGAGGCCAAATATCCCAAGTATAATTTCACAGTATATGGCACTCAAGAAGGAAGGTGTGTCCATACTTTTTTGTTTTATTCTTCCATTCTCTGTGTACACATGTGTGTACACATGTGTGTGTACATATGTGTGTGTACATGCATACATGCATACATGCATTCATTGATTTGTTCAATCGTTCACTAGTTTCTTAATATATTTTCTATTTCTTCCTTCATAACAGACTGTTCATTTTGTAATTTCATTTTGTTCCTCGTTATCCCATTCTATGCCATGACGTGCAGGTTAGACACAGGGTTTGCCATCTTGGACCTTCTGGTCAACAAGAAGGAGCTAGTGGAGCTGCTTCCCGTGCAGCAGATGTGGCCCCTCCTAGTGGGTGTGGCCTGTCAGCATGCCGGCCGACCTAGGTTGCAGGTGTTGGAGCTCCTCCTCCACATCGTGCAGTTGTACAGTAAGGACCAGCCCCTGCATGACAGAAGCAGAGTGGAGCTATCCGCACTCAAACCTCTGTGGCAACTCTTCACCAATACCATGCGTTCGTACGGTAAGAGAAGAGAGGATGAATTGGAAGATTGAATCACAAGAAGAGAAGAGCTAATTAGATACATAAGTAGAGGGAGGGGCTTATTAATGGCCGAGAATCAATGGTGTTTTTTTTTGGGTTGTTTTTTTTTACAGACAGCAAGAGTGGCTCACAACTAAGCCTGGCTCCAGACATACTACGCCTTTTAACGGAGCTGTTCCTGTCAGTGGAGAACTTGTCGCAAGAATGGGGTCAGTCTGAGGAACTGATGATGGGCACTCTGTCTAGCCAGGAGCTCCACCGGTGGCTGGAGAAAGGTGTCAGCAATGTAGCTTACGTCAGCATCGCTCTTGGACTGGACAACTTGGCGGCCAAGACATTCATAGAAGAAAGGGTGGGTGTGGCAAAGAGTGTCTTGTGGGTGTGGCAAAGAGTGTCTTGTGGGTGTGATACCTAGAATTTTAACAAGCAAGTGAAATGAGAAACTCTTGCATGGTGCTAACAAAATCTTCATCGTGTGATTTAAAAATGTACATATATTCTTAAATATGTTTTTTTTTTCCTGTGGTCTTTGAAGTATGTCTCTACTTTTATTGGAGTGATGATTTGTGTAGAGTACGTTTTACTCATTCCACTTTATTTAGAGGGTGTATCAATGTGGTTTTATTATTTAATTTGGGTGTTGCCAGATGTAATATATAGCAATGTACATAATGCATATATAATATATTTCTTGAGCTTGCTGTATTTGGAGTCAAATCATGTATAGATGCCACTG
>WLWI01004759.1_pt1 | contig 11416 bp, 5 predicted proteins | sample 6701501 | NCBI WGS metagenome assembly WLWI01 (sample SAMN12718690, study PRJNA515312) | sponge metagenome | isolation source: marine sponge | host: Mycale hentscheli | place: New Zealand: South Island, Marlborough, Capsize Point | collected 2014-11-01
CCTTTTTTTTCTTCAATAAAAAAAAAAAAAAAAAAATTCCCTTTTTTTTTTTTTTGGAGCCCCCCCCCCCCCCCCCCCCCCCTCCCCACCCACCCTAAAAAATTATGTATAAGAATACAAACATGTAGAACTAAAAAAGCTACCTATAAAAAAAAAAAAAAACACCCAAATAGTTGAGGCTGGTTCTACAATAAGTTGTACTGTATGTATTATGTTTCATTCTTTCATTCCTTGGTCACTACTGTGGTCTGATCTTTTGAGGTTGTTCATTTGAGCTCACACCTGTAAATTAAGTTAGATTATTTACTCATTAGTTGGGTTCTTCCCAGGTCAGTGTAGTCTGCTATGGTCAGCCAATCCTCAAGGAACTGGCTCAGTAAAAGGTCTGCTGGTGGTTTGGCTAATATAATAAACAGAGTGGCCATAATTGTTAATAAAGGAAGTGCTAATCATAATTTATAGTATTTCCATCTCTGAAAAAATTGGATTCATATTTGCATGATATTGTCCTGACCAGCAAACAGCTGTTTCCCACATGCACATCAAAGTATTCGGTCTGTTAGCTTTATCCAAATGTGTTGCAGTCTCTTCGTGTATATACAGCCACTAGGAATCGTCTGTTATCTGCCTGTGATTCCAGTCATCAGAAGTAGTTATAAATTTAGAGAACTTAGTCGTTTTCTGTCTCAATACAACATATTGCATTGAGGGTTTTAATTGGTTCATCATATCTCATACGTCTCTGTGAAAATATAACATGCCTTAATTTTTTTTGCTATGCATAAAATTTTGTGAAACCTCATTCAAGTTCGGATTTTCAATGAAATAATAGTGTACGACAATCAAGGAACCCTTTAGCCTCTATCCATCCAACTCTCCATTACGTATATGATGTCGATGTCAATAGTTATGTGGTTTGTCGCACTAGTGTGTTACAATGCTCCAGTGTTGGTCTCGCATACTTCTCTCTGAGTGATAGTAAGAGTTGGTTTGCTATTAGTCATTTGCTGCCTCAGTCAAGTCCTTATCTTCTTATTCTTTTTTTTTCCAAGGTGTATATTCTTCAAAGTCAAGCCTTGTTCTATGTCTAGCCACAATATTTAACTCTGCTGTGTAAAGATTCAGTTACATTTCACTAGAGTATTAAATATGGGATATTTTACCATTTTGCTTTGTTTTTTTTTTTTGTTTTTTACATTATACTATTACTGTTCCTACTGGAGTATAGGATAGATTATGCCAAGTACATGTTACATTTTCGCACACAACCTCAAGGCACTTCTTATGTTCACTGGTAATCGGGTATGCTGCAGCTGTATAGAGATGAAAACACGCCCAACCACAGCAATTGCTGATGAGAAGTTAGATTCTTTCAGTCCTTTGTCCCAACCCTGTTTTAAGATTTTCACTCATGAGATCCAGCTATGTAGAGGTTTTAGCACTTGTCTGGTGATTTGTTCTGAAGAGGGGGACTAAAAGTTATGGTTTCTTGTGGTCAGTGATTTTGACCAACTTCCTCTACCATGCACTGCTACTGATGCCACTTGTCCATGGGAAAGGGCTCAGCTCAGATAATACAATTTACAAACAAGGGAGGGATCAGTGAATCACGCTAATTAGACTGGAATTTTTCCTTCAGGTGCCTCCCTCTTTCTATTGGTTGCACATAGATATATTTACATGTTTTTGTGTGTGTGGTTAGCCTAACAAGAGAGGCCAGTTTGTGACTAGGGCTGAAATATAGGTGTTTGTGGTAGACTCTTTGAGTATTATTATTATTATTATTATTAACTTCTTTTTCTTCTTTTTATTATTTTTGTTTTCTTACTCTTTTTATGCAGGTTCTCTCAGCTAATATACCTGTCTCTCATCCGCAAGCACTCCAATCTACCATATCTCCGCCGAGACGCCATTCTAGTTCGATTCATCCACAGTTTCCTGAGCTCCGCCCCCCAGCTGGTCTTGCACCTATATGTCATCTTAGTTGCTGTGGATGATACACTAGCCTCTCAGCAATCGTTTGCTATGCTCTCTCCAACTTCTCCTGCTGTCCTGTCTGCCCTCTCGGTGAGCCTGGTGTCTGTCCTCTACAGTATCTTGACATTCACACTGAATGATCGAGTTTCAGGCAAGTCTCGTCGCGTGGTCCTTCCAGCCCATGTGACTCAAATGCTGTGGTACCTCTGCATGTTGGCATCACGTATTGCAGTCATCGCCATCTTTGCCTACCTTTTCCAGTTCTATGCCCTGGTGGCAATAGGTGGTCACATTTTGCTCACACTTATCTTTCTCTTCATTCAGCGAACTACGTTTTGTGCGGATCTTGAGCGTCTCCCAAATGGAGAGCTTACGTTCACTCGAAGGTGGCTGCTAGAAATCCCATTCGATGTTGTTGCAGCCGTCATGTATGTGTTTGTTTACTTCAATTTGAAGAGGGGGAGGACCAAAATATGGGCCAGCTTATACCACTTTGTGGTATTGTTAGAGAATTCCGCCATGGCCACATTAATATACTTCTATCACCAGCTCAGTTCCAGTACAAGCTTGACAACCTTGCCAAATTTTCAGCTGATTTCCCTCGTGGCTATCATCGGGCTCTACGTGTTGGGAATTGTGTTTATGCTTGCTTTCTATCTACTCTGCCACCCAGGAAAAACAGACTGCTGTTTTTGGGTGGGGATACCAAGAAAATGCTGCCCATGTTTCAAATCTGACTATGAAGTGAAAGATGAAGATGAGGAGGTGGAGCCAGATGGCGGACGAGAGACGAGAGATACAGAGAGAAGTGAGACCAGAAGTAGTTCATATAGAGGACCTTTGCCTAGGGTTAACAGAGAGGGAACAGACTTGAGAAGTCAAGTTGGAAATGGCCGTGTTGTGATCAGCCAGCCCACTTTAATCTCTCACAATGGATTTGTACCTAGAAATCTCTTGCCTGTGGGATCACGAGAGGCTGAAATGGCAGCTGCAAACAGTTCCACGGGTCTTGGGTTGTCTGGAGAAAATTCCATCATGCAGGGAACTCCTGGTTATCAAGCACTCGCCAACCCCAAGGGTCGAGTTTCTAGAGAGGACAGAGTCAGCGAAATGGATGCAAGGACTAGCATTACTGTGTCAGGAAGTGCCATAGGTCAAGTGGAAGGGGCCATTGAAAGGCAAGGGAGTTATCACACAAGGAGGAGTGGCACTAAAGCTCTCCCAGATCAAGGAAGAAATGGTAGTACCAGCACGGCACATGCTAGTAATCTCACTTCTCCGGTTTTTGTTTCTCCTACTTCAAGTGGAAGCCGTACTCTGAGCAGCTCCAATCCAGGCAGAACCTTCAGTGAGAGCAACAATGTCTTCTCTGATTGTCCCACTTCTGAAATGGGCTCTAATACGAATGACTCTGCAGACACAGTCATTGATTCTCCACTCTTTGAGACCACTGTGATCATGAAAGAAAACAGTGGAGTGGTAAGGGATCGGGAGAGCAAAGATGTGGACAGCCAGAAGTCGTGTACAGATGACACCGGTATTGATATGGACTCTGACAATCAGCTTACTCAAGGGACTCTGGGAGAGATGGATGAAGATATAGAAAGAAATGACACCAATGAGAGTGGCTACACTCATGAGGATGACGCCAGACTACCCGTGTTCACTGACATACCAGCTCTGCAATCTGAGCACAGGAAACAAGCAATGGGAAAAGATTTCTGGAGGAGTAATGCAACTACTGCTGCCAAAGAGGGCAGTGACAGTCCAGAGCCTCTTCCTCCTCCACCAGAATTTCAGGACCAAATCAATGAGCACTCTAGAAACAGTGAGACTCCAACACTGCCAACCCCGACATATTCTTCGTCACCTGCAGACCTTACACCTTCCTTGCAGCGCAGGCAGATAGACCTGCGTGATAGCACTCCAGGTGCCACAAGTTCTGGCTCACAGCCCTCACCAGAGAGGCACAGACGGGTGGCCCCAAGATCTCCAATTGGAGCACGAGCATTTAAAGTGAATGGTACAGACGAATTCAGCCCAAACAGCAGAGGGGGAAGTCCCTCGAGCCAAATTATGGCCAGAATTCCTCGTGGAGGTGTAGCACAAAGTAATGCCAACCCGCTTCCCCACTCCTCAGAAAATGGCACGAGGACACCACGGTCTCCGAAAGGAGCTCGGCGCTTGCTAGTTCAACAACAGGGCTCCTCTTCGCCAACTCCCCAAACACACACTGTGACTGAGGCAAAGAAACAACTGTCCTCTCCTTCTGTACCCCCTCCCCCGGTACCTCCCAAAGACACTGCAAATTCAACAAGCACAGCCCAGACCAGACAAAATGGATTGACTCGAGGACTGACCAGCCTAGTGGCACGACCTGTAGACAGAGCCCAGAGCAGCTCCCCTATGCCCATCTCTCGGCAGAGAAACAGCATACACAGCATGAGCACCACTGGAACTGCAGCAGCCATCATGGCTGGATCTACAACAGATCCCAATATAGCTGATCAAGACCCAAGGGTAAGTAGGAAGATCCCCAAGGGTGGTGTCTCCAATTACAGCAGGGGAATGTCTGCGTCCACCCATCACTTAAGCGCCAGCCAACGCCACCAGCCTCATCAGCGGAGGTCACCCAGAGCTGACAGTTGGCACGAGAACAAGGCTAACAGCTCCTTCAGCATGCACAACATCAGGGAGAAGAGAATGTCTGCTTACTCTGGCAGCATGGACATCCATAGCAAACCAGCAACGACAAGCACTTTCACAGGCCACCACCAAGCAGAAAAAATTGGTGCACACCCAACTCCACCTCGAAATACACCTCGTTCTATTAGCTCCCCTGGCAGTGGGCCTCCCCGGCTGACTAAACAAGGGATGGTGGCAAATTACATGCAGCAAAGGAGCCCATACATTTACCCAGCATTTTCCACAAACTCTCCTCAATATCCAAGGCACCCCCAGGGAGCCTTGGGCAATAACACCTCAAACAGATCAAAAAGCCCTCCTCGTAAGAGGCTAGTATCAGCACCCAACCATCGTCTGAGCTTATCTACTACCTCAGATGGCATTGATGAACCCCTGAATTTAAAATCTAGCAGTGGAGCATGGAATTCAAGCACAGGGAACAGCTCTTCCAGAGGGTCGGAGGCCTCTGCTTCAAAGACCACACCTGCTGGTCCAAATCCCATCCAGGCACCTTCCAACCTTGAGGGTGACGAAATCTACGACAAGCTTGAACCAGAAGTTCAGGCACAATTGAGAGCCAAACCTGTACCTCCCATCAGATATCCAAACCATTACGGTCGTCCCCATTCCCGGCCTCTTTCCTTTCATGTCCCCACAATAAGCACACATGAGTCGGCAGTGTGAAACTAACAAACACTTCAGATCAATTGTGGTCATTTCAATTCTTTTCTTGGCATTTATGTTATTTTTTGTTGTTACATGTGCACATTTCCAGACCTATGTCAAAATCATCATTATTATTTCCCTAAATTGCTCCCAATACAAATTAAATTAAACTTCATTATGTACTTTCAACTAAAATATCAAAATTGTATGAAGTAAAAAAAAAATATGTAACTCGAGACACAAAAATGAAGAAAAAAAAAAGTCTGAGAAAAAAGAAAAAAGAAAAGATGAATGCAGGTTAAGAAACAAAATTAATTGTAAATGAATGAATCAATCTTATGATGCTGCATTGCTTTAGTCATGTTATTGGAGTAAAAGTGGCCTGTCAAGCTTTGTCATCTGTGGAGGAAATATAAGTTAGGGACAAGTAAGGGATTTCCAGTACAAAACGACCATCACACATCACAATGGAGAGAAGTGTGAATTTTTTTAATGCTACTAAGATGTAGTAGAAAAAAAGCACACCCACCTCATCTTTGATACAAGCTATTTAATTTTACTAAATTATTGGGTGACTTGTAAGAAACAAGAAGCAACATCAATTGGTTGAGTATTCATCACACAAAATGCTGACTCATATGAAGCACCAAAGGTGCGAACCCTCAGCGCTATTAAACACTACATAGCTATTACAATATTATAATCTCTTTCCTAAAGAACAAGCAATCTGTTACCTATTTTAATGAGGCATCAAAATAGCTGGACCAATGAAAATGGTACATGGAAACGCTGTCTTCATAAGAGAAGAAGCTAAACTAGCCAGAAATACTCACCAGTATACATTTTCAACGCGAAACTTCACTTCTTTCAACTCCGTTAACTTCCCTGAGCATAAAGCGAACTACACCGCTGGCTGCAGGAAATTATTAGCTCACGTGATTATGACATGACGCTAGGGGGCGTTGCCCATAAAAACTGGTACCTACACAGAGTTGATAGCTTCACGTTTTCTCAACGATTAGCCCAAAATTAAAAAAGTAGCACAGTAAAAGGTCTTAAATCTTCGCTCTGAGTAAGTTCATACCTAAATCAACTGTTAATTGTCATTAATCTCCAAAATCAGAGCGTGACAGACAGACAGACAAACAGACAGGACGACTACTATAACCCTCTCGTGCATGCGCACTGAGGGTTAATAAAGAGGGTGCTATACAATTGTACACATATAGTGCAACAGACAATGACATTTTAATTACATGAAAACCAAATCTTACTAGGTATGTAGTATTAACATAAGCACGTGTATTTCTGCTTACCATGGAAAAGCCACCGTGTCTTTTTGGGGTTCTTTCCAGCTGTCATCACATATATCTTATCGTCAGGAGGAGGAATCTATTCAAATATTGAAATAGTCAGGCTGGCATGGACAAATTTTTGTAACACTAGTGGGTTTAACATGAAACTTGACCAAGTTTAAAAATGTGAACCTGCAATATTGAAGTCTGACCTTTGGTGGCTGAAAGCATAAAAAATATTGTAAATAATGTAATTCAGTTAAGTTTGCATAAATACGCTGAATGTTATGTTTAGACTAAAATATGATCTCACAGAATACAGCTGTAATTTGAGACAAAAATGCTATTAAAATCTCAATTTACTCATCGGTGCCGTATGCTGTCCTTTGATAATTAACATATACTTGAAGGTTGAAAGATGACATGGCATTTGGTAATGGTGCAAGCATGTACAAAATAAATTCTTACATGTAACTAAAACAAAAACCCTATTAGTCACACACCTTTTCCTTGCAGGTACTGAGCATGCTCTGAATGCTCAAACAGACTGCCGCAACGTTCATGGCTGGACTCCAGTCAGTGTCCAAGATGGACAGACAGATATGACCATTACCATATATGTGAGGGTGAATGGGGATGTGGTCACCGATGAATGTCACCTGAAGAGACAGACAGACACATGGACATGTGTAACATGAATTAACATTTAGTGGTGCACTCAGTGGTGCAGTGATTGAAAGATAATTAGAAGAAGAAGAAAAAAAATTAAGTGAAGCAAATAGTTCACAAATAAGCTAATATTTTACTTTTGCAATTCTGCTATCTATTTGCAAGTTACACATGGTGGAGTAACACAAATTAAAGAGATGCCAAGTGCGAGTTACAATTGTCTTATAAACATGATGAATACTTATTTATGCAGAGCTAAAGAAACGGCAAAAAAAAGTTTGAAGGAACTTTCAACAGTTACTACCTTTTTACGCTCCACCTAATTTAAGTGTAAAAGAAGTGGCACCCTATGATGTTTCAAGTTATGAAGTAATGCAGAGTAGAGTAACATGGGTAAGGGGTGGCCAATGTAATTAGACATACAGTGGAGCTTCTAAGTGAACTCTCTAACGAGTGAATCCCCTATGTTTAGTGAACTTCATGAACCTCCTAATAGTTAGGTGCTGCCTCAGAGGGAACTACCATTTTTAGGGTTTCGAAGGCCCTAGGCAGTAGCTCCCGAGCGCACCAAGGTCGCTACTTAGGGCCTGAAGGACCCTAAAAATGGTAGTTCATGATGGCTGCACAGCGCTTAACTAATTTAGAACGTAGCAACTGCTCCTAACAATGGGACTCTAAGCACAATCGGAGGGACACTAAGTGTTCCTGCCCTCAAGGCGGGGACACCAAGTTAATAGTGTCCCTCTTTGAAGGACTTAAGCAGTTTAAAGTTCCTCTGTGACAATACAAAACTACAGTAGTTATGTTCTAAGCCTGTTTAAATATTGTATCCCACAATGAACGCAATCAAATGTCTACTACTACTAATGATGAATACATTTAAAACTTCCCCCCAATAGGAGCTAGTTTTTGTGGAATAAGTTATACAATAACACTTACAATCAAAATGACAACTATGGACTGGTACATACATGTATATAAAATTGTAAAGAATAAGGAATCAATTTTTTTCTATTATACCTATGAGGCAAAATATGTCTACAATAAGCAATGCAAGTCAGAGTCAGTTTGAAGTCAGGGGTGAATCTGGTGACATACCATAGACGTGCCTCAAGCGCCACTGTGTCCCAAGATACTTGCTCTAGTAATGCATTATTTGACATAGAAAATTCCATAGCTGTGCTACTGATTAAAAATCAAAATTAAAGTTGCTATAATCAATCGTATTTTGTAGTTAGTGAGTATGATGTTCATGTATATCTGTGTGTGTCAGGAAAATAATATATTGACAGTTTAGTACCAGTATGAGCATATGTAGCAAGTTGGTTATATTCCTATCCTTCTTTGTTAAGCGCTGTTTTAAGCATCTATTTTCTGACGGGTTTTTAGCACTTTTTATTAAGCACTCCACATGTTCAGTCTACTGCTAATTGGCGCACAGCCCCAGTTTTTAGGATACCACTCACTCTTAAGCGCCCATTTCCTTTCCGTAATAAGCGGGGGCGCTTAACAAGCCGAGTCTACAGTAGCAAGAGCAACCACTGATTCTTTAAGAGAAAGGCTTCTAGAGGATATTGCTGGCATTTATGTAAGCCACTGAAATAATCTACTGTATTGTATCTTTACTTCTTTTTTAAAATTACATGATGACTATTGTGCAAACAACACCACACAGCCAACTAACTTTGGCAAATTAGAATACAGCAGTATTATGTACTTTAATCCCCTCTACCACTTGGTTGAGTTACATCAGTGGGCTTTATTCTCACTTATCGTCGTCACTGATGATGCTTTACCAACCAGACTCAGCTATTCATGAATACACACCATTAGCGTCGTTTTTTTCTCACTTTTCTTGACCCATTTATCCATGAATACACTACCGTTTTCATTACTGCCAACACTTTACCAACCAGGCACGGCCAATAAATCATTTCATGAATACACACCGTCATCATCATTACTGAAAGACTAGCATAATTATTATTATATAGATAACAAAATTTGGAGGCAAAAAAAAAACCCTCCAAAAGCAAACAACTTCTGAACTGAACACCTCAAAGTGCAGCAGTCTGCATACCGGGCAGGCAGTAGTCTTCCTTCACACTTTTCCAGCCCCATTCTATCAGATAGGCTACTTCCTTTCATTCCAGTACCCTGAAGTAGAAATCTTTTTGAGGATATCAAGGTAAGCTGAAGGTTCTTCAGCTTTGAAATTGTGTAATTTTTTCAAAGATCACAGCAGTCATATCTACTCATTCTTCCTTGTGATAGTAGACTGGAACTCTTCCCACAGCAGCTCTATCCTTGGGTGTAACTTTCACTCTGAGAATTTGGTTGATATTCTTGATTCCGGGAGTTACAATAGCAATCATTCCCATGCCGGCCATGGAAAGTATCACTTCCATCGTGGGTTCTGTGGTCAGCATTGCGTGCCACATACTGGACAAACTGAGATGAACTATTCGAAATTCCCCCCCCCCCCCGTAACTTAGCACAGGATTTTACTGAAACCGGTGAACTTAATTGTATGAGCAGCAGAAACTATGCTGGTGTAGCGTATCAATCAGGAAACGAGACGCAAAGTGGTGATGGAGCTGTACACCCAAACCCAGTTGAAGAGGTGTTAGTATGACTCTTGGCCTTGCTGTCTGCATTATTGCTTGTCCAACCGATGCAATTTTTGTAGGAACATCTTTCTCTTAGACCTCAAGCAACACTCTCAAACTTGCAGGTAAGAAGTTAAATCCATTAACTTTCCTATTCTTCACTTTCTGTCCTTTGTTGTTCCTCACATGGACATTTTTAATCATGTATTCTAGAAATCTTATGAAAACAATACTTGTTAGCTGTAGACTGAAGGAAACAGTTCAGTAACGCTATATGCTGCAAATATATTGACTACTACTGCTATAGAAGCTGCCAGTGGTAATTTAAACATCTCAGATTTGATGATCAACTGGAAGATGAAAACTTGGGTATAGGGAATGACACATGGATGTGTTTTTAAGCTAGCTAATATCTCCTTGTGATAGTTCAAATATCGATACTAGCACTAGTGTGTAAGTATATATATTTTATATATATGCTATGCTAGATATATTCACATCAGTTCCCCGGAATCCTCTTATCCAACGGTCAAAGCAGCTGTTTTATTAGCTGGGGGGTGGGGGGAGTGTGTGTTACAGAGCCAACTTTACAGGCTAAGCTACTGCAGGAAGATATCTAGCATAGAAATGACTAATTATACTCTGGAAAGGTGACATAGCAAGATATTTCACTCTCTTACTTTATTTTCACATGTCACACTTGACTCATGTAATTCAGCTAAGCAGTGGAGCTGACTTAGTCCGATATATATATATATTATTATATATTTTTTGTTATTTTTTTTGTTAGGTCTAGGAATTGTTTTTGTTCTTTCGTGGGCGTGTGCACATTTTCTCCTGCGGGCGGGTAACCTTCTTAGCAACATTTTTTTTTGTTTACCCACCGTACGAAGTAATGATGCCCAGTGAAACAAATTCTGCGAAAGAGAGACAAAACGTTAGAAACGCTCAGCTTTGAGGGCGTTAGAAACTCCAGAAGAAAAATTAGTAAGGAGAGAGATAAGAAATGAAAAAGACAGGGCAAGAAGGAGGAGAGCTAAAACGAAACAGAAACAGGTAGCAAAGTAAAGAATCTTTCTTTTTGAAAAGCCATTAAATGTTCCTAGCCACACTAAGCATACATGGAATAGCTGCAATTACAGGGAACATGCATCGCTCGCTTCGCTATTTTGTGCTATTAGAGCGCATCACTAGTAAGTATTATATATTACACGCACACACACACACTTCACTACAGTGCCAGTTAATCCATTGGTCTACATATATCTGGGTGTTTCTACTCTACCTCTTGATATAGATGTGTCTCACAGTCTATGAGCCAACAACAGCTCTGCACTATCCCAGGTGACCTTTCCTATCTTGGGAAATCTCTAACATAACCATCTTGCAATTTTTTCTCAGTTATTTACTCATTGATTGCATTCAATCTTATTAAAGAGGGTCTCTGTGCAAATAATAGCAGCACATTGAACACTGTTCTTCTCCTCCTTATTGCTACTCCCATATTACTCAAAC
>WLWI01004760.1_pt1 | contig 11414 bp, 7 predicted proteins | sample 6701501 | NCBI WGS metagenome assembly WLWI01 (sample SAMN12718690, study PRJNA515312) | sponge metagenome | isolation source: marine sponge | host: Mycale hentscheli | place: New Zealand: South Island, Marlborough, Capsize Point | collected 2014-11-01
GAAGAGGAGAGGAAGTGGGGAAGAGGAGAGGAAGTGGGGAAGAGGAGAGGAAGTGGGGAAGAGGAGAGGAAGTGGGGAAGAGGAGAGGAAGTGGGGAAGAGGAGAGGAAGTGGGGAAGAGGAGAGGAAGTGGGGAAGAGGAGAGGAGGTGGGGAAGAGGAGAGGAGGTGGAAGGAAAGGGAAAGATAGGATGATGGAGTAGCTTGCAGGTGGTGGGGTATGAGTGGTGTACGCTAAGACTGTATGGAGAGGAAGAAACACTTGCTTTGATGTCAAGAGGGATGGTGTTGCTGGACTTAAGGAGATGTTTGATAAGGAGATTGAAAGGAACAATACTACCGATTTATTGTGAGAACATGAGGTGGAAGTTGAAACATGAGGCAACAGAGTAATCTAGATACCAGCTTACTTGTTTAGATTTTCAAATATTGTTTGGGGGAGGGGTTTAATGTGTTTTCTGTGTGGTGCATCCTGGTAGTACATTATCATAACTCAAACTTACATTTGTTTAACTCTGTGTGGTGTGCAGGATTTGGAAGAGGAGGCCACAAAGTTACGGTCTAGCAAGCGCCCAGTGACAGATAAAGCTCACATGTTACTGCAGTCTCTGACGGTAATGCTTTTACATTATATTAATTATTATATTACATGTGAGTCTTAATAGTAAGTCATAATAGTGGGGGATGGAAGGGGAGCAGAGGGAAGTTTATTCCTCATCCGCTGGTCTGCCTAGAAAAGTAGCTGAGAAAAATTACATGCCCAGTAAAATTATACTGTGTGTTTGTTTATTTGTTTGTGTGTGTGTGTGTGCGTGTGTGTAGCATTTGATAGAGTTCATGAATGACAGAGATGACACGGATCGTGGGCTAGACCTTGATATTCTCAGTACAACATCTGTAAGTGGTCCAGTTATAAGACTACAGTATATTTATTTCCACTAAATTCAATGCTAAAAGAATCATTAGTGCAGCCTACACTTTTCAAAATGTTGCTAAACTTGAGCTTCAAGAAAACTGCCCACATGGAAGGAATTTATAGTCTGTGCAACTATTAAAAACAACAAACTTTTGTTTTAAATCTGTGCCTGCCCCTTCAGCTGAAGCACTCCACTATTTTTGTTAATGACTTACTACAGCAAATCCTGAATGGTGTTCATTTTAGTAATTATTGTTATTGCTATAGTTACGAGGTGAAAAGTGAGGATACTAGTGCAATGTGTTAAGTCCATTCCTGCGGTCTATCCCTGGCTCTATTCCTCCCTCTAATATCTCATTTACATATCTCTGTGTGTGTAGGAATATTTGCAAGGCCTACTAAACATCATGACACGCTCCACTGACCAGCTTATAGGGATATTTAACAGACTCAACACTTTTGTAAGTTAAGATGCATATTGTTATGTTACTCAATAATACCATAGTTGTACAACCATTATATGCCAGGTAAACTCATCTTTATATAATCCTCTTCTTTTTCCCTCGCTTTCTTTAGCATTTTCACAATCAAGCTCAGCCAAGACAAGCTCGTGGTTCAGAGGTCGCCGACAAGTCCCTTATCCAGAAACTCAGGGTGCAGCTTCGCTCTAACAGGAGGAGCTTCAGTGGTATGGAGTTTGTCACCAAGGTCATGGAGGTGGGTCGAGGAGCTTTGGACGAGACACTGGACGGTGCTGATGATGAGAGGCAAAGTCCAGCTCATCGAGATCACCCTGTGGACCACACCGGCAATGTGATTGACTATAACGAAGAGTATGCTCGCAGAGTCGGCCAGTACCTGTTGGATCGGGGAATGATCCTGCCTGTGCTGAGACCACACGCTATTTCAGATGCTTCCTCTACGGTGCTAGTCACGCCTCCTTGCTCGACTGATGAAGAGCAAGACATAGGGTTTGCTTCGAGTTACGAGTCACGAAGGACACCTGGAAGCAGGGGGCGGCAATTTGAAGACTTGGAAGTCAGGCTTCAGAGAGATGGCCTACGAAACGGAGTGGGAGGAGCCAGGAATGACGTGATGACTACTTCTGCATCACACGGCATCTATACGACAGTGGACCCAGCCAGTAGTCACGCTAGCTCAGTCAGAGGAGGGAGGCAGCCACAGTCTCATCAAGGACAATCAGCTAGACCTCACTCGGACACGGTAGTGCAGCCATTTTCTGCTACTCCGGACAGCTACTATAAATTCACCAGTGCTGAAGATGCTGAGTACCTGTCCGTTATGCAGAGTCAGATCTTGATGTCGTCCAGTGTTTCCTCAGGAAGTGGCCAGAGATCATCTGCTAATAATCCTCAAGAAAGGTCAGCAGTGGAGAATGACGACTTCCAGGCGGCCAAGAAGGGCACTCTGTATTTGGTTTTGGACCTGCTCATCCAGAGGGCAAGGAAAGAGAAAGTGGCCAAACAGTTCTTGTCAGCTCCTCGGACTCAAATGGTACAGGAACGGAAGAGGCAGGAAGAATCAATCAACTGTGATCTAATTTTCAGAATGTGATGGCATTTTAAATACGCACAATTTGGACTTCACTCAATGCTGGACACTCCAGTGGCATGGCTTTACTTCACTGCAGTAGCCATTGTGACACTTTAATAAACACATTTTTGATCTTGTATGTACTACAAGTATTGTTTTATTTTCCTTCAGAGCTACACTATGGATATTCTGTATTGAATGAATTTCTTATTGCTTGTGGGTAGGTGCACTTAGTACATCAGGAACTGTCGTTATGGGGCCAATACTGATTGGATTGATCAATGCATTCATTCACACTCAAAAAATGTTATTGTCTATATGTAAACAAGTAAAGCCTGTAGCTAGCTACAGGGTTAGCCTGACCCTTTACAAAACAGTTACAGTTGAACGCTACACCGCAGAGTGAGTGCATTGTAGTCTCAATATCCCCTTTACCTAATCGCTTTCCGAGCATCAGGCCGTGACGTCGTAATGTCGTGCACAGTAGCTAGCTAGCCGCCGCCATGCAAAAGCCGCACCCTCTCTTATGAAGCCACCCACGTGGATTTTGCCAAAGAAATATTTTGCGGATCGCGCGCCTTTTCTATGTTATGTGATGGATCGTTGGTTCTTTTAGATCAGCTGGGAAGAAACTATACAAGTGTTGAGAAGGTTGTTTTGTAGTGCTCCTGCTAGACTGAGCTCTCTGTTCTTTTATCCTAGAGCTACTCACGTTTTTATGGAGTCTAAGCTGGAAAAAGAAGTTTTGGATCATATCGTTCAATGCGGGCTCCCTCGTGGTAAGCAGAGTTGTGTCTTGTGTGGATAGAGATTATAAAGTAGTGACCAACTAGTTCTTTTGTTCTGCCTATATTTTCTATCTACTTGTTAAATTTCAACTTTTTTTTAATTATACAAAAAAATTGACAATATAATTTTATAATAAAATATACAATATAATATATATTATATAATTTTATGATGACATGAAATTGTGGTAGATACAAGCAGCAGTTGAATTTGGAGGGTGGTAAATAGCACCACCATAACCATAGAGAACTGTACCTATATAGACATGAGGAGTAATGGACAACTAAAGCATAAATAGTGGCATATAGAGTCTAATATGAATTGTATATCTTATTATCTTGGTCAGCAAACAGTAAATTGGCTGAATTTCTAAATAAATAGGCCCTATTTAAACAGGTAAGAAAATCTGAGTGGACAAGCAACCCGTGCTATAAACATTGTAGCTTGCTCTTGTTAAGTAGCCTTGAATAGCAACAAAGTCCTGAGCTTAAAATGAACCAGAATGTCAAGCAGAAGGGTAGAAACGAAGTCACCAAACTACGACTGCTTTTTGTTTACAATTGTCTCTGAGGTACTGCGCACGTGGTTGGCCCGGTTTGAGTGCATGACTAAATCCCGCCGCGTGTAGCGCGGGAAACGTGTGGTTTTATTTATTCCCATAGACTTTTCTATTGAGTTTTGGAACTGCACTTTCCCGCTGGCTCAGAAGTTTTTAAAGGGAATTTTCTGGACCGCTTCGGCACGAGCATTCAAATGGTACAACCACTGGAAGTGTAGCTACTTCCGTTCAAAAGTTATTAACGGTCTTTTCACTGTGTTGGTGTAAATGAATAAAATGCTTCGTTTTATTTGTTTTATGTTTATACCACTGATAATCAGTATGTGGTATCCTGCCAATGATATTGACTGGTTCACTATAGAGGTTATTGGGTAAAGATGGTTGAGCTTGTCTACTGTGCAACATGAGCATTTGATGGACTTCGAATAGGAGAATGGGAATGTGATATTAGTGTCTATACGTGCTCAAATGTTTAGCTAACAAGACTTTATTGATTTATTGTTTCGTTTATTTGTGTGCAGTTCGGTCAGTGTGGGCTCCGCCCATCTTGAGTCTCCGGCTGAACCGTGTGAAGGTGGACCAGTGGGTCATGTGTAAGTTTGTGGAGAACGTGAGATTGGAGCCGAGTGTCAAGCGAGGTGAGGATTCCCTCACTGTGAACATCAGTCTGAGGAAGCTCACGCCGGCTGTCGTGGGCATGCTCAGGAAGAAATTCTTTGAATACGGCAAGGGCGGAGACAGTGGCGAGTTGACGCGAGATTTCACAGCTATTGTGAGGAAGAGGCGTGTCAACATGAACACGGGCATTATCTCATCTGAGGACTCTGACAATGAGGTGAGGAAGAACTTGATAAGAAATATATTTATTCAGGAATTTATTAGGCCTTTTACGGGACATTAGCCCCTGACAATAGTCCCTCCCCCTCCCCCCCCCCATTCCTCCCATCCTCGAAGCATTATTATGACTTTCATGGTGACATTTGCCACCAAATTTTCATCTAATTCATGATATGGGAAGCCCTGTGAAATTTCAGAAATTTTCATTCAACCACTCTCAAGTTTGGTTATAAAAATACCCTGTTAATTAAAAAAAAAATTTTTTTTTTTAAATCCAATACATTATATTATTACTTTCCTGGTAGGCCAGAATAGTGGATATATTACATGAAACTGTTTTGTTGGTTGTAAGTTTGCCTGCACTTTATACTGCATCTAAGAGACAGTGCGTATTATAGTGAATGTGTCTAATTGCTCTAGTTTTCATTTAGACATTTTTCCTTTCCTTTTCTATTGTTCACCTTCATGTAGTTCCAGCTAGGTTCATCTTGTAACCAGAGTGACTCTGAAGATTCTATTTCCATCCGCCCCAACAATGGGGTAGCCAGCGAGCTCAAGCAGCTGTCTCGTTGCCGTCACAACTCAATGGATAGCGACAGGGGAGATATGTCGGTCGTCAAGAGAGGAAGGAGGAAGCGACGCCGAAAGATGATTGACCGTGAGCTCAACAGCTCGAGCGACGAAGACACTAGTGAGTTGTAACTGATCGTAAAAGAGATTTTAGTTGGAATGGGTGTGGTTTACAAGAGGTGGCAAGACATATGTATTACCTTTAATATAATTTGAATTAAAACTGTCTCATTAAACCTGCTGTTCTACTATTGTATATTTTATGCTTCCAAAGGTTCTTTCTGTCTGGAGTTGGTGAACAGGCCAGTGAGCATTTCTCAGCCGGCAGTTCGTAGACTCTGCAGCATCAGTGAAGACAGTAGCAGCGTCAGTCCCCAACCCACCGGTGGGAATCCTGGTGCCACCGAGCGCAGCAGCTCAACCGAGGACTCCGGCTACCCTCATTCAGTGTGCAGCAGTGAGCGTGTGCAAGAACCCCAGTCTTCGCCCCACTTGATGCAGGAAGGAATATTTTCGTCCAGTACTTCGCCGATGGAGTTCCTCTCCCCCAGAGTGGGAGAAGTTGACAATGAACCGAGTATTGAAGTCGAAGCCTTCTGCCGTACCAGAGGCAACCAGGACGAAGCTGTGAGGCAGAATGGATCGGTGCAGCTGTGTGGCGTGCCATTTAGCACGGGCAACGCCGGTGAGGAATTTTTGCAAGACTTTGACGTCCTTCTGAGTAATAGTGTAAGTCCTAACTGTATGTTTGAGCCTGAAGATCTGGTAATGTGTGCCGGGACAGATTGTCCAGGGGACAACTTCATGCTAGACTCGACGTTCAATACCGTGGACTTGCTTGACAAGCTCAATGAAGACGGCGTGAGTATCGACAGCCATTTTCTGGATTTGGACGTCCAGGGCATGTGCAACTCCATGTTCTCTTTCGACGAGCAAAGATCTGCGTATGATCAGTCGTCCATCGGAGCACAGACGCAGAAGGACAACGATGGAAGGATTGCTGAAGCTGCTCCTAACAGGTCTCTTAAATGCCTTGCTTCATCCGCGTCGAGGCCTAAGAAGAAGCGTCAATTCGAACAGATTGCCAAGCCTCCGAGTAGCAGGAATGTGCCCAAGGCATTGTCAGCCAGGAACTCCCAGAGCCGCTTTGGAAGGAAGATCACTCCTTCTTGGAAAATTCGCTCTCAGGGCTTCAACTACGACGAGGAGGAAGAGATGGAGTATATCAAGATGGTGTACGCACAGTCCAGGAAGGAGAGCGAGAATCGAAAGTGGGAGGAAATAGAGAGGACATTGTTACAGGACTGGCAGCGGTTTGATTCCGGCGAAGACAACCTTTTAGCCACGCCCTCTGGCCTCACCTCTTTGGAAGATTTGGGAATGGACTTGAATTTTGACAACCGAACGTTTACGGACTTCATCAGCTTGCCGATACAGCAGCTGATGCTTTCAGAGGAGACTGCCGATGGGGGAGGAGCATCTAGCAAAGGCATGAACAACATCACCATGTTTCAACCATCGAACAGTGGTGAGAAAGAAGGAGGAGCAGGGGCCCTCAGGCGAGGGGAAGGTCCCTGCTGGGTGGGGAAGATCCGAGTTGAAGATGACTCTGACGATGATGGTGGGGCTAGCCGTCAGCGTCACAACATAGTGGTGATCGTGCGAAGGAAGAAGAGAACTGGGACCAATTTAGGCTTTGTAGGGGCAGGGCCAAGTAGCAAGGTTCGCCTGAAGGAACCGATGGTGCAGATGGTGAAACTGAGGTCAATGCCGAGAAGTAGACGGCCGTTTCAGGTCCAGCTGACAAGTTCAGAAGACATTCCATGTACGAGTGGCAGGACAGATTCAGAATCCATGCCAGCTGTTGCGAGCGACCTTCAAGTTGGCAATGGCCGACAGCCTCCTGTTGGCATTGGCTGCGATTCCCTGGTCACATCTGAGCCTGCTAGTACACGGAGGGGATCGCGGCCGAGTTCTGCTGGTTTGTTGATGAGAAATGATTCTTTGGATGCACTCGTTGAAGAGCTCACTGACGATGTGGAGGTCAGCCCCTTCATAGCGTCAGAGCTACCTCCTCCACCAGTCAGTATGTCTCAGTTCTTTGACTCCATGGTTGAGTCTTCCGTTACTATGAATTCACCAGCTTATCTGGAGGTTATTCCTGTCGCTGAAGACGATGTCGTGGATGTGGTGGGCGTGGCACATGTGCAGTTGTCAAAGGACGTGACGGACGGAGCCGCAATTTCGTCATCTCCTGTTACAGCAGGGTCAGAAGGTGCTGACGGTGATTCTGGTACCAAACCTCTTCTGGTGAACTCAGACCGGCACACTCCTGCTGCATGCTCCTCAACCCTCACTTCTGTTCCTGATCATCTCTCGTGCTCCATGGCTAGTGCATCTTCTCTTGCAGTCACGCCCTCTTTTACCAGCTCGCCAGCTCTGACGAGTTTGATTGGCAGCGACATGTCATCTAACCGTGCTGCGGATCTCGATAGCAGCGTGCTCACTGACTCCAGCAGGAACATGTCTGTTTCGTCTGGTGCTAGTTCCACTCCGGGCATGGGTCCATCCAGTTCCAGTGTTGAGTTCTGTACCAGACACTCCCCTTCCACCTGTAACACTCCTCCTAACACCATCACAAGCCACACCTCTGTCACCAGCCCCACCTCTCTCCTCCACAACACCAGCTGTGCATCAGTCATCAGCAATTCCACCCCCACTCCATTCTGTCCCGCCTCCAGTAGCACAAACCCCTCCTCCATCGCCTGTATCACCCGTGCCAGCCCTAGCGTGGATAATCCTGCTCTCGTCAGAGTGGCTTCTGGTGTCGTCTCAGACATTCCGGCATGTGACGTGCTTGCCATTAAGTCTACTTCTACTGGGAAAACGAAGCAAGTGAAGAAGAAGATAATAGTGAGAAGCCCTTCCACGAAAAAGAAAAGGCTGTCGTTGAAAACTAGTCTTAAGGTCAAGCCTAAGGCCTTCAAATTTATGAAACAAAATGGCGGTTCCACTTTAACTAAAGAGTCCAAGTCTTGCTCTGTGGTCGCTTCGAACCTAGTGAAGTCTGGCAGGGCCGCGCTGTCCTCTGGTGTCTGCTCTGTGCCGTCTTATTTACCTCTGGAGTTAGTTCAGTCAGAATGTTTGGAGGAATCTTTGGAGCCAGCGAATCTTCCGAATGCTCATTCTCTAGGGAGCGCGACTGAGGTAGTCGGAGTTGCTCCTCCGTCACCTCTCAGGTGTTCATCCAGGGAATACGGCGTGGAGGTGGAGGAGAGAAGGGGTGTGACTCCTGACATTGACGAAGACTTTATCGACGTGCACGTAGATGCTGAGGAAATGTTCTCAGATGTGGAAGGAGACACTCTTAACAGGGTTTTTGTAAAACGGTCATCTTCAGCCTCGGCTGCCCAAGAAGTTGCGAAGCCAAGCACGAGCAAGTCTCCAGTTGTGCAAGACGCGAAGCAGCGGAAAAGCAGGTGGCAGAAAGATGAAAGACCTCAACGTCTCTCTGTGAAAGACAGACTCGGCCTGGGTAGAGACATGTCCTATGGTGGTCTGCAGCAATCAAACAGTCGGTGTGTTTCTGCTGCGACAGCTATGTCGAGTCACTGTAACCCTGCCCAGGCTCCGCCTCTTAACTCCCAAACAACAAATTCCCCCTTCAGCTCTTCTCTTCCTCAACCATCCACCAAGTCTGTTTCCTTCTTAGAACCTTTGATGTCTTACAATGACAATTATAGTGCAGAGCCACCATTAATAGCTTCTGTTCCTCCTGCCATCGTGCCTCCTCTGTTTCCATTGCCAGTGCAACAGTCAGCCGTGCAACCATCAGTGACGACCAATCTGCAAGCACCTCCCACTAAAACCACAGGACAGCACACAAGGTGGGTATGGGTGGGTGGGTGTGGGGTGGGTGGGTGGGTGTGGGGTGGATGGGTGTGGGGTGGGTGGGTGGGTGTGGGGTGGATGGGTGTGGGGTTCTATTCCATTATTATTTGTATGAGTAGATTTCTGCCCTTGAGTTGTTTCCTCCATCAAAGTCTTATTGATGTTCATAAGGGACCCCATCTTGATGACCTATACTAATGTTGTCTAACTAGCACATTTCCTTGAAATCGTTTTGCCCTCAAGTAGTTGCCATTCTCAATTAGTGCTGCCAGACTGCATGGACTCTCCAGCACAGTGATGGCCACCAGACTGCATGGACTCTCCAGCACAGCGATGGCCACCCTCTATTAGTGCTGCCAGACTGCATGGACTCTCCAGCACAGCAATGGCCACCCTCTATTAGTGCTGCCAGACTGCATGGACTCTCCAGCACAGCGATGGCCACCCTCTATTAGTGCTGCCAGACTGCATGGACTCTCCAGCACAGCGATGGCCACCCTCTATTAGTGCTGCCAGACTGCATGGACTCTCCAGCACAGCGATGGCCACCCTCTATTATATAGTATCCACGCGGTGTTGGCCTTTTTTTTTTCCCCATGGAAGCTTGGTTATCTTCATTTGATTTAACCGATTACACGCGAATAAAATTTTTAATTGCGCCTTACATAATGCGGTCACGGGCGCATGCGAGACACAGAGGATTGATTGCCTGGTGGGAGGGTGACACTAAATGAGAGAAAGAAGACGAACGGTTGAAGATTGCCTCGGGAACAGTATTATCAAACGATAGAGTACGCTCTAGGCTATTGGGAAAGAATAAATTTGACGCTAAGGAGCTGTTCCCGACTTAAAAATAACAAAGTACTCGCACCGTTTGGCAAAAACTTTTATGGCATCACACTGCGGCTCTTAGTAAGCACTCTAGTAAGGTTGGAAGTATGGTTTCATGGCTGAAGCAGTTTGCTACTGGGTCATAGAGGTAAGAGATAGTGTTTTTGCACACATCTGTTTTACAATCAGGAATAATTTGTTGATATTTATTTAGGATGTGGACTATTTTGAACTGAGCATCTGTTATAAATTTTGTGAACAGAGAAGCTTTTTATTGGCTTTTGTGTATGAAAATGTGTACATCACAAATGAATGATAGAATATTTGAGTGTATTCAGTTTAGTACTCCAAGGTGTCTTTACTTTGATGTGCTGGTAGGCTGCATTGTTGACAGAATAGCTTGTGATCTTACTATCAAGTGCAACTGGTCATAGCATAATAGAAGTATTGAAGTCATTCTTCCTGTCATCAAACTCCTCATCACTACCACCAGAGTTACTGCCATCCTGGTCACTGCCATGCTGTGCCAGGTCAAGAATATTGTCTTCATCACTAGGATGCTGAAGTGCCAGAGTTCCACTTGCCAAGATAGCTTTCTACTTGTCATATAATGAGCAGTTATAGCTAAAGTAATATTGGTTTGTAAAAAAATATTCTGTGTACCTTTATTATTATTATGAAATATATTTTCAATTTATACTTTATCAGAAAGAAGTCTTAATGTTGTGACAAAATTTACTCAACATTTTCTTATGGCAGTCTATGTATTTTATAAGCCTAAAATATACTTGCAACACTATAGAATCGTCTGCAATTGTGATTGGTGGCTTCCTTGACTCCACAAAGCTGTAGGGAGAAGTGGACGCGAAGACGCATTTTTGACGCATTGTTGCATCCTCCGCGGTTATCGATTTAGCCGCATGTACGCGTCAATCGGGGTTATCGGTTTAATCAACTTTAAAAGTGACCATGTGAGCATTATTGGCCTCTGAACATTTTTAGTCGATAATTTCCAGCTTGATTTTGTAGGACCAGTAGAATTATTGTACTCGCCTTCATTTGTGTCTATCCAATTTTTTTTTTAAGTGTGACATGGTGTGTGTGTGTGTGCGTAGTGGCCTCGTCCGTGATGACACCTTACCACTTCCACCCCAGAGTCGATTATGTTTCAACTACCTCATGAAAGGCCAGTGTCTGTTCAGTCATTGCAAGTACCAGCACGTGAGCTTGACTGTGGCCCCTCTTTACATCTTGGAGTACTTCATGGTAAGCCCAAACTTGCACCATTTTTTTATTAAAAGGGTGGGGGGGGGGGGGGGGGGGGGGGTGGGGGTTTTTTTTTTTTTTTTTTTTGTTGTGGGGTGGTTTTTTGTGTGGGGGGGGGGGGGGGGGACATCCCCCCCCCCTAGAGGATTTTGTGCCCCCCCTTGAGCATTTGAAATGAAATTTCATTATTCTAAATAGACCTG
>WLWI01004761.1_pt1 | contig 11412 bp, 5 predicted proteins | sample 6701501 | NCBI WGS metagenome assembly WLWI01 (sample SAMN12718690, study PRJNA515312) | sponge metagenome | isolation source: marine sponge | host: Mycale hentscheli | place: New Zealand: South Island, Marlborough, Capsize Point | collected 2014-11-01
TGAAAATTCATTGTCCCACTAGACGAACCACGAAGGTAAGTCTTGCGTAGGTATGTTCAGTTGTGTGAAAGTATTGTGCGTTACAACTACTATTAATAATGTCACAAAGAAAACTTTAAATAACGTGACTTGATTTTGTTGCTGCTTTTTCAATTCAAACAGTTGCGGGGAGCGGTTACTATGGCATTGAGTCCCCTTTACCGCATACGTAATTAAAAAACTCGACTTTATTTTAGTAGCTTGAGTGTTAGTTGTTAAAATCAATCATTTACCAATAGTGTAGTTTAAGGCTCGCTCGCCATTTGCAAGCACACCACTAGTTATTATTCATTAGATGTATTCTCTCTCTTTCACAGGTTTAAAAAACAACCACAAAAAACAAAAAACAATACAGAACTAAAATATTTGGTCACCACTGGGAACCGAACCCAAGGTCAAAACTGGCAACCGAACCCAGGGTCACCACTGGGAACCGAACCCAAGGTCAAAACTGGCAACCGAACCCAGGGTCACCACTGGGAACCGAACCCAAGGTCAAAACTGGCAACCGAACACAGGGTCACCACTGGGAACCGAACCCAGGGTCACCACTGGGAACCGAACCCAGGGTCACCAATGGGAACCGAACCCAAGGTCACCACTGGGAACCGAACCCAAGGTCAAAACTGGCAACCGAACACAGGGTCACCACTGGGAATCGAACCCAGGGTCACCACTGGGAACCGAACCCAGGTTCACCACTGGGAACCGAACCCAGGGTCACCACTGGGAATCGAACCCAGGGTCACCACTGGGAATCGAACCCAGGGTCGCTTTCTTAATCCACAAGTGTTCCGCCACTGAGCTACGACAACCAGGGAGGAAACAAACACTTTATACTCATTATTTATAAATATAACACATAATTTAGTTAGAACAAGTTGTCTTGTATCTTGAACTATATAAAAAGTAATATATTATTTAAAGTATGCATACAGTACTAATTAGTAAACAACAACAACAACAACAAAAACAAACACACGCACACAATACTCCCATACATTTCAGTATGTTGCATACTCACCATATGATATAACAGCTAAGATATAAAGAAGAGAGTTCGTAACAAGTGACATCGTTTGGCTATGACCGTTTCGTTAATTACGCAACACTAAAATCCTATTGACCACTTCATCCTCAGTTCACAGTAACTAAAAATAATTCAACTAAAATTTAAAATTAAACTACTAAAGTTCATACAGGTGGGGGAATGCAGATCAGACAAGACAACATAATGTTCTTATATTTCCTTTATTGTTGCTGCTACTTATGTATGTAGCAGATACTGCCAGCAGAATGGTGAACTACAGAACTGTCATCGAGTTCTAGTTCGCTGTGGTTGCAGGAGACAGGAGGCTGCAGGAAGCAGGAAAAATATCTGGTAAAGGGTATCAACCACCAAACACTATGTGAGAAATGAAATAGTAATTTTGAAAGTGGGAGTTTCCAACTAAGGCATTAGACAGGTGAAATACAAGAAAATAAACAATATCAAAGTTTTTAAAACATTTTTCTGAATGTTTGAAAAATGAAGTCATAAAATGGGAGTGGTCAGAATCGCCTTGACGAAACAGACTTGTAAAATAGCTGAGTACCAAAGAAAAGAAAGTTCAGGAAAATAATACAATTAAAAAATTTTTTTGACAAACATTTCTTCTAAGTACTTACATATTCCATTGGAGGTACGTGAGCAACACCGGACCATTGAACCCATTATCTAGGGGAATGAAACCAACGAGTTCAACAAACCAACATCGAACATCCGTCGACCAATCAGATTGCGGGAGGTATCACAATAACACCTTGTAAGGTGCGAGGCCAGGCACGAAAGCTTAGCAAAGTCAGTTCCTGGAATTCCACTGGAAATTAAAATTCCAAAGTGTGTCACAGATGCCACAGCAAAACAAACACTGCAGCTGATAAACAAACTTAGGCAAGTTCCCATAAACAAGGGGCAAGTTTCCCACCCGCACACCAGTATTGTTAATTATAAGCTCCATCAACCACAAAATTGGTTCTTTACAGGGTAATATTCAGTGCTCCTTAATTCTTCAGCCATTGAGAGATGTCACAGATATTTGAGGAACATTCCAGAGCCTTAGGTAGCTTCTTCAAGAATGCCGATAAGTAGTTATGGCAGGCGTGAAGGGACATCTGATAGGTTTGGTATCCATGCTCTATTATCGCATTAGCTCACATCAAAAGGTTATCAATAGCTAATTGACTGGCTGGCTTAATTATCCTTGATGCAGATCGAGTCTGCAAGTGTTCACTGATTCACACGATAATAATTCGCAGCAATCTGCATCTTTGTTGGAAGCAATCTCAGTATGCAGTTCAAAGTTCACACCAGTGATAGGTAAAGTATGAGTGAAAACATGAATCATGACAAAACTCAATTTCCAATGGTTAATAAATCACACACACACACACACACACACCACATAATCTCACATATGCACACACTCACATACACACACAAAAAAGAAACAACTGCATTCTGTTACATAGATTAGCCTGATGGTGAGACCACACCCACCACAATATATGCTCATGTAAGCATTCCCACACTGCACATCTATTGCATTATCACATGACATCCTCTTGAATTCTTGGGTTTCCCCCGACGCATTCCAGCACCTCCCCCACAACCAGTCTGTTTGCATACGAACACTTAATTCTTTACTTCCAGCACTGGACTAGAAGAACACCACCTGGATATTGCGTTACCACGAGATCACGAAAGCAGAAATAACAGAAACCTGAGGACATCAGCAGTTGCTAGCTAAATATATACACTGCCAAAAGATCCCTAATGGATGCCATCACCAGTAGTGATTGTTTCAAGCAATGGGTACACAACATTAGCCCACTCAGTGACGTATAACTGCCATGTATGTATCCGTGTATGTGTGTTACTCAGTCTACTGCATTATGCACTCAAGATGCAACTCAAAGCCAGGAAAAGAAACAGAGGGGAAAAAGTGATAAATAACGATGTGTGTATGTGTGTGCTAAAGTCCCTTCAACACCTTTTTTAAAAGTGCAATGGAATAAAAAGAAGAAGAAAGTAACTATGATATTATATTAGTTTAGTACTACTTTATAGTCAATATATTTAATTATACATATGTGGGGCCGCCCACGTACTGTATAATCAAGTTTATTAAATTACTTTATTGTTTTGCTTATGTATTATGTTAAAGCTGTTGTTAGCAGGCATGGATGCAATCCACACCTCTAATTAGACCACACCTTCAGCAGCCACATTTACAAACAGAAGAACATTCTGGAACAGTCTGACATTCACATGGTTTGCCTACTGGCACTGGGGCATGGGCATCCTTTTTATGCATCACTATGTGGGTGGTTGGCTATATAGTACCATGCGGTGCGTTCAAAGTCCAATCAGATTGCTCAATTTGCTGTGAATACATTTCACACCCACCTCCTAGGAGGTGAACAAGTAAACCGTCCAATCAAAATTAGTTGTAGTGCATTTCCTATGTATAGCCTAGAGCCATGGTACAAGTCAGTTGCACCACTCAGTGTTCGGTCGGTACGGGATTTACACTATCCTCGGCCCTTCGCCCCTCAGTTGTGTATATCCCCTTACTGGCCTCCATGTTGTAGTGTAACCTATACATCCTCCTTTCCAGTGTCGTACCCTGCACCTCACTGTGTATCTTTGGCTAATATATATTTAACTACTCCAACACAACTTCCTGAATGACTTCGGGTTGAGTTAGGAGTAGAAGATAAGCTTCAGAGATAACAACGACAGGAAGACACCCCAGAAACTCCATAGACTGACTCTGATGGGAGGTACCTGCTAGGAATGGGACGTCACCTATGTAGGCCCAGGCTAACTACTCAGTCCTGATCCCAACTCCCCACAATATACACAGATAATACAAAGGCAAGCAAGTCTGGAACACTAGTAGCTATAGCAGGTATACTGCAATGTCCTTCAAAGACGTTCAGAACAAGAAGCCACTAATGCAGAAACTAAAGATACACAGCAAAAAAATGATCATAGTCAGAGACAGAATCCATCAGAAAACTCGATAGATTACAAGCACAGATCTAATCAGTCACTAATATATCTCAAGGATTAATCATGTACAATGGGCAGTACACAATCACCATGACAACAGGTCTGATGTAGGAACCAAGTGATTGAACATGTGATGTTGTGATGTCACATTCGTGTGTCCTGTTGATCCGTATGTACCAACCAACCTAAAATAGCCACAAGTTACAAGACCCAATGAAAACTAAGTTCCCCATATAGTCCACTATGCTATCCTTATTCATGATGCACTGTATCTTATCTCACAGCTACAACTATCACAAATAGAGTCATGTCAAACTTAGGAAAGTACAAACAACTCTCCACAAACTGTATGTTGTCACTTGAGTTCAACAGGCACGATCTAGCAATCCCGAACAATGTCTCTATGGTATGTGAAATTTTGTATACAAGTAATGTCAAGAGGATGTGAAGTAATTAGTTATTTATTCTTCAGCTAGTGTTCAGAAATAGAGACTGTGGGGGGAGGGGTGGAGGTTGACCCAGTGTAGGTGGGGTTTAACCCATGGTATTTACACCACCCACTTAAGTACTGTACTCTGATGAATGTATTATTGAAACTAATAGAGACGAGCAGTCAGACTAATGAAGGCATCACGTGAAGAAGTGGGATCAAGAGAGACATGCAATGTAATCAATTTATTTTCAATGTAAATAAAAAAAACCTTACCTCATGCATGGGTAATAACAACGGTCCAAGATATCTACTACCATAAAAAAAATATTTCAATGGGTTCTTCTCCTGCCCAATTATTAGTTAAATAATATTGCTAAGAGGGAACTACTGTATTTAGGGTCCCTGAAGACTCTTGATTGTAGCGTCCCGAGCGCAGCGAGGGCACTACACTTAGGGCCTGAGGGACCCTAAAAACAGTAGTTAACAACTGCCTAACGACTGCCACGCAGCACCTAACTAATTTAGAACCTAGCAACAGTTCCTAACAACACAATTGGAGGGACTCTACACACAGAAGCCCTGCCCTGAAGGACCTATGTAAGAAATTTAAAGTCCCTCTGTCACAATACAAAAACTAATGTTCTAAAAAACACTTAATATTATCAGATTATAATAATGCAATAAGAACCACCAGCTGCAATAAATAATCATCTCCTTTATACATGCTAAATTTGATACCTGCCATTTATCAAGCCAGCCTTCAGTCACATATTTCATGGCAGACCAAGCTACGGTGTAGATCATAATTATACAACAACAAAAAACAAATAAAAACAACACAATAAAGAACACCAACATGATTGTCATCTCACAGTCTCTCACTAAGAGCTGCTAAACGGATGTTCCTGACACATCTTCCTTCCCTCCCTTGTTCCTTGACACGCCCCGAGGGTGTATCCTACATAAGAAACATGCTCCAACAGTCTTTCAAGACAGCCATAGATCTAATTTCATTTTAGGGGCAGCTCCACGAATAGCACACGCAGAGTGCATAAAGCATTTATTAATCCTATAGCATCAGCTTATCTCCGGGACACATCAAGCTTCTCTCCGGGACACAGACTAAACTTGTAATGTTGTGTCTTAGCAAATGCTAGCGTGTCTATATAAGCATCTTCTAGGAGAACTAAGAAGTTGTAAATATACCTGAAAAAACAATAGTTTAAACATACGGGTACAGGAAGAGTAGCTCAGGTACACGCTCAGTACAACCAGGCTTTGCCTAAAATAGACGTTAGACTCTGAACAAAGGATAAAGGAAAGTATGAATATGAAAGCAATGTTGAGGATTCTTTAAATCACCATGACAACAACTAGTAAAGTGTTAAACTCTGAACTCGATTATGACACAAAATCTGCTAAATATGAAGTAGTTACCCATGACTTGCAGAGTAATCATGTACACCTGCTCCTTCAATTATGGTAAGCATTGTGTATATCATAATACAGACAGTGTGAGTTGGTAAAATACTATAAATAGATCAGTTATGCCTCTATTAAAATATACTATAAAGAGATCAGTTATGCCTCTATTAAAATATACTATAAATAGATCAGTTATGCCTCTGATTAGATCTATGCTATTAAAAATCTAAACAATACATACTTCAAAAAGAAATTAAAAAAGAAATCATAAGATTGATGAAACAACAGAAAGTAAATAAAAACAAATAACAACAACAAAAAAAAAGACCCACTTCAGAATAACCAGCTAATTTCTATCTCCGTCTATACCTTCCAGCATCTGTATAATTATACGCTTTGTATTTATGAATAATTCATGAACTGATCAGAATTGGTAAAGCGCAGTCATTAACTGAATGGGAAAAAATATTGACAAGAGAGGGAAAAAGAGAGAGAGAGAAGCTACTACTTCAATGAAGAAGTGAAAGAAAATACACAGAAAGTACAGATACTGGGGAGCAGGAGAGGGAGACAGAGGAGGAGTAGAGAATCCATGAGTTGAAAAGACAATAATAAGAAAACAGGGCTGGGATGGCTGAGGAAAAAAAAGAGAGCAGGAGAGGGAAACCATGGATAAAATTACCTGATACTACAGCAGTCCTAATTTCCACAAATTAGTATGCCAGACCACTGTGTGGCGGGGTACTTGCTAGTATGTAAATACTATATCCTAACAGACAGCGTCTCTCTGAATTTATTCACGACAATATCACCCATGTTAAATTAAATTAGTAGTTTGAGGTGTCCCTTACCTAATATTGATATCCCTTAGCTAATATTGATATCCCTTAGCTAATATTAATATCCCTTACCTATTGATATCCCTCAACTAATATTGATATCCCTCAACTAATATTGATATCCCTTACCTAATATTGATATCCCTCAACTAATATTGATATCCCTTACCTAATATTGATATCCCTTACCTAATATTGATATCCCTTACCTAATATTGATATCCCTTACCTAATATTGATATCCCTTACCTAATATTGATATCCCTTACCTAATAAATATCCCTTACCTAATATGACATACCTCACCCATTATCGATATCCCTTACCTGATATTGACTTGACCATCTCTAAAGTAGCAAATAGAGTTCCAGCAAACTGCTGAGGAACCAGATGGAGCGCGCTCACAGATGATGGAATAGAAACACCATAAAATACACATGCACTTGCAGTCGCCCACAGCTGCAGTCTGGGATGGGTGTGGCCAGATGTTGCCATGGTGACAAGAGACATAAAAAGACCACCAAGTGAAGTTAGGACAAACACATGCCTAGTGGATGGCGCACCTTTCTCTACAGCAACATACATGTTACGTACATGTGCATGTATGTAAAGCACATGTTAAATGCCTTTTACACGTCTCTGGGCATGACTATTAAATTAACATGCTAACTACTTTTTGTTGTTGTTACTGCTTGCTTGCATAGAGTAAAATGTAGACATTTTAGCTTAGTAGGGGGTCTACAAGGGTACATATGTATGTAGTATAGGTCCTCTAACCCGAGCTGCAGAGGATGTGTGTTCAAGTGGTAGTGTGTGTACAGCTCTGAATCCTGTGGGAAAGAGGAAACACTAATTTATTTGGGACTCTTTGGTTGTGTTGCTTATACATTCAGCAGTGCATGACAAGTCAGAATATCAGTGTCTATAACTCACTGTACCCTCCAGTCCAGTAACCAATACTAGTAGCACCTACTGCACCCAATACCATAGCAACCCAAGGGAACACGCTCCATTGCACCATCTGAAAACAGAAAAGATGACTACATGACCTGAGTACTATTTATTCCACGCTATTTGGCAGTCTGTTAACTTGTAAAGCAGAGTATATAGCTTTGGTGGAGCACCATGCTAAAACACTTTGCAGCATACATGTAGTATTCATGTATGATGATGCTTTACCTAATTACAATCAACCACGTCACAAATTCTTTCTCAGCCTTCTTTTACTCATTAGATGATATTTGGTACTTGACCCATGAAATAACTCACGATATAATATATCTTACAATATACAATCTAGTCAACTTCCAAGGTTTATAGCCATTATAAACCATTAAAAAATGTGGTATTATATAAAATCAAACCTTTTCCAGTTGTATATTATTAGAATAATATGTTTGGTGTCATACACCCACTCACACAATCAGGATGGGCGGAGCTCCAGTACATAGGCAGCCAGGTCATAGTAGTTTGGAAGAACAGATTCAGACTGAAGTGACCCAACAGAAGCACTCTAGAGGTCACACAGAGAGGTCACACAGAGGTGCAGGAGAGGTCACACAGTGGTGCAGGAGTTAAATTAAAGAGTATATATATATAATACTTCTTTCATGAGTCGGAGTGTGATATGGTGAACTATTTCATGGAGCAGGCTAATACATTTTCAAGAGCCACAGGAAGCCTGAGAGTGAAATATCTAGCCATATCACTCTGACAGAGTGTAATAAGTGGTTTATTCTATTCTATATATCTTCACTTTGTACTAAGACAGGTAACTCACCCTGTAAAAGAAGTTGGCTGTAGGGGGTTCCCCACACCCCCAGCCCTATATTTTTAGCAGCTGCTCTAACCAGGTTGGGTAGGCTACACTTACTAGAGGAAGCGGTAGCTGTAAAAACCAGGAAAAGTGGTGAGCTTGGTAGTTTGCTATAGCTACTATAGGGTAATGAGCTTGCATACAGGGTGATATATCATGAGTTATTTCACAGGTCATGTACCTAAAAATAACATTAAGGTGGGATGGATGACCAAATCACCATGGAAATAATAGTACAATGTGTACAAACATGCAATGCCAAGTCAGTTGATTACTGCAGACAGAATTTCAACTCAATATTAGGTACGGCATCATCACAAATAAATACTAACTCTAAGTGATAACTGAATGGACTAACTGGTGTGATATGTCCACTGGCACTTATTGATGAGACAGTCTCTGGTCAACGTTCCCTTAACCAACAGTTCCTGTAACATGTAAGCTATGTAAAAATGTCCCCCACTAAAAAAACAAAAACAAGAACAAACAAAAAAACAACAAAAAACAAAACACCTCACTTACTTGTACACACACACACACATACACACACTCCAAGGTGAACTGGTAGGTTGGGCTTGTATGACCTTGAGAATTCAAGTTGGTATTGTACATTACTGTATCCATAATGAACATATTGTCCCCTTACCCACTTTATATAAGTTCTTCAGCCACTCAATTAAAATGCATAAAACCCTTTACCTAATTTTCTATGGCAAAACGCTTAACATTTAGAAAGGGACATACACTTAGAAAGAAAGTTAGTCCCACTAAAACAAAACAAACTAATAATTAATATGTAGTTCCAACATACATAATGGAAGGATTCCTCAATGTTCTCTTCCAAGGAAAGCCAGTCTTGCCGGTGCTGGTAGAGTGGACTTCCGTCTTGAGTTTCTCCCTCCCTCCATTCCCCCTCCCACTAGTCCCATGACTGGCAGGTGAATGTCCGCTACTACGTAGCACGACAACATGGCTGCCTCCCACCGGAGTCTTCATCTCAGACAAGTTATAGTGGGTCTTGTGGAGATTACTGGACCGTGCCAGAAGGCATCTGACCAGCCATGCCCACACCACACCCATTGCTGGAATGGCTAAGAAAACAAACCACCCCGTACCGGATTCCCAGTGTCTCACGATTGGTCGGTCGGTAGGGACATGGTCAGTATCCGTCATTGTCAGGGAGACGATCAGACTCAGCAAACCTGGCCTGAAACAGACAGCACAAGGAAATTACAGCTTTACTAGGGGAAATCCCTTGTACTATCCTTATTCTACCATAGACACATGTTAAGTGCCCCTCTTTGTTAAGTGCAAAAAATGTTTTTGGTAAGCACCGGTTTTCTTTCCGGCTTTTAGCACTTTTTATTATGTGCTCGTGGCCACGTCTACTGCTAATTGCCCGAGTGTTTAGGATACGAGTGTTTAGGACACAACTCGCTGTTAAGTGCCCTATTGTTATTAAGCATCCATTCCCTTACTATTGGGAGTAACAAGCAGAGACACCTAGCAACCCGTATCTACCTAATGTGTTGGCCAAGAAAAAAGAGTTTAGTTAGTGAGCTGAAAACACACCCCGGACAGCCAACACTGAAATGGCAGCGATGTTTGAGAGAATATAGTTCGCTCTCTAATCAGACCAAATCCAAACATATGGTATGGTATGGAGAGAGAGAGAGAGAGAAGGATGATACAGTAGCTTCTAGTGGAATTAAGAATGCAAAGGAGAATGTGTGGGGGGGATGGGATATCTAGTTTTGGACTACCTTCTAGTTGTATTATATTCAAATAATAGAAATATAGGCCAAGAAAGTTGTGACCCTGCTACAAATTGTATATGACCTGGTTGATGTAATGATCCTTATTACTTAATTAAAACCAAATAACAACAAAAAACAAACAAACAAAAACATCAAACAACTGCAAAACTAGAGCGAGTCTGTTGGTCTAAAGTTGGGGAATATGAAATATAAAACAAACAAACAAACAAACAAAGTTAGTATTTAAATCCAGTGATCATTCTACGATTATCACACATACTGTGTTCATTTACATGACAATGTATTATTTATTTATATTACACGCGTGTCACTGTGATGTTGTGTTTGCTGCCTTACCCGAGAGGAGTCAGTGATAACATGAGACCCAACAAGAACACTCGACTTCCCTCGTCACATCTGACGCTCACGATCCTGAACAACGCAGGAATGTGGAAGCCTAATAATACAACAGCACACACATACGAACAGTCTGTACACGCGAGGAGCAACAGCCACTCCATGACTGAACTATGAGTGGACGATATCAGACTTTTAATATAATATTGACTAACTAACTAAAAGTTATCACGATAACAACTGATGAGAGAACAACAAAAATAAGAACAACAAAAAGGTGGGAAAAAATAAAACATCTGAAATGCTGTCCATGGACTAGCATTATAATGAGATTTATTACAGACAGGACTCATTGGTTGGTTGCTTGGTTACTGATGCTATGTATGAAGCACTCTAGGAAGATGTTTCTGTATGGGGTAAGGGGGAGAGGCCGGAGGGAGGGGGCTGTGAGGGTATGTGTTTTGGTGTTCACAGTGTTTATGTGAGATATCACCTCTTCAGATTGTGCCTTAAAATTATTGGAATGGGAGGGGAGGGGATGGGAGGGGAGGGGAGGAGAGGGGGAGGGGAGGAGAGGGGAGGAGAGGAAGTGGAAGGGTTGGGGAAGAGGGTATCAGCCCCCCCCCCCCCCCCCCCCCCCCCCCCCCCCCCCCCATCCCCCCCCCCCTTCCCCCCCCCCTCCTTCCTTC
>WLWI01004763.1_pt1 | contig 11408 bp, 11 predicted proteins | sample 6701501 | NCBI WGS metagenome assembly WLWI01 (sample SAMN12718690, study PRJNA515312) | sponge metagenome | isolation source: marine sponge | host: Mycale hentscheli | place: New Zealand: South Island, Marlborough, Capsize Point | collected 2014-11-01
GCAAACTTATATTTTTTAATTTTTGGAGAGCGAAATATATTTTTAGTGATAATTTCTGATCCAAACATATTTGGAGGTGGCTCCATATCCAAAAGTGTTCGTAATATTTTAATGTTCAACTATGCCAGATTTGACACTTGTAACCCAAAAGTGAACATTTTTTCACATATCCGCCTAACTAGTATTAGCTCGAGAGAAAGCCAGAAGTAGCAGTGCAGTATAGCTAGCCCACGGCAAAAGGAAAGAGCAGGCCAGTCACGCAATTGGGAGAAGGGCAACTAGTGTTGCTACAGGCGTCAGACCTGGTGCAGGCCAGGAAGACCATCCCAGATTTCGCTACCTGGTGCAGGCCAGGAAGACCATCCCAGATTTCGCTACCTGGTGCAGGCCAGGAAGACCATCCCAGATTTCGCTACCTGGTGCAGGCCAGGAAGACCATCCCAGATTTCGCTACCTGGAGCCAGTGCTTTGCCATCTACACAGCAGTACGGGTAGGACAAGAGCCGGAAAGATTGGCAGATCCAATGGGGTACATGACCCTAATTGCCAAGGCTAGCAGAAGGTACAATTGGCCAGCATGGGTTATATATGACCAGCAATTGCGACAGGACGCAGCTGGCAACCCAGGCGTGCAGTGGGCCAAGGCCGACCCCAGCCTATATGCACAGTGCTTCACAGGGCAGGACATCTCAAAGGAGAACTGGTGCAGCAGTTGCCAGGAACTGGACCATAAGTCAGCAGACTGTCCTTACCGGTCACGCAAGAGGTCATGGAATGCAGCTTATGGGCATGCGGAGCAACTTAACAGAGACGGCGGAACAAGTGCAAAGCAGAAGCAGCCCCAAGTGTGCCTGAAATTCAACAGGTACGACGGGGAATGCAGGTACGGCCGTGAATGCAAGTTCGTGCATGCATGCATCAAGTGCAAGGGACCACACCCAGCAAGCAAGTGTACGGGGCAGTAGAGAAGACCCAAGCGGACGGCAGTAGCTAACTTGTTGCAGAACACTTGTATTGTGTGTGGTGTCATGTTTCATACTATCCATATGTATAGTGATCATCGTACTGTTGATATAAAAATGTGGCAAACAATTGCAATGACGTAGAGGGTAGTGGATTGGCCTGATCGGCGGGCTCTGATAGAGGGGAGTGGTGTGACTGTTAAGCACTATTTAGCTGGGGTATTGGGAGTGTCGGGGGATGGGGCCGAGATTCGGCCATTCATCAAGTTAACGGGCTCTATTATGGGGAAAAAGCCCGACCATAAGTTCCCACGGGAAGTAGGGTAAAGGGTACCAGTCTGAAGGGGTGGGGCCAGAGTACTGCTGTTAACTGACTCAGCACCATGATCGTGTACTATCCTAGAACTGACGGAGCAGTCTCACAACGTGAACGGGGAACGGCTCCGGGCTCTGGTGGTGTGCTCAAGCAACAGCAGCGAGGAGCTACCTGGTAGGCTCAAGAAAGTGACGACCCCAATGAATATGGAGGTATGGTCTGCAGCGATGACAGTGCACCCAGACCGTGTATTGGCAGAGACCATAGTCAGGGGCGTGGCGGAAGGCTTTAGAATAGGTTACGACAGGAGGAGAGTGAGGCTAGAGGAGCAGGGAAAAAACATGCAATCAGCAGAAGTGCAGGAGGAGATAGTGGAGGCATACATTCAGGCAGAGCTTTCGGAAGACACAGTGTTGCTGGTGGGATCGTGTAAGGAAGCGCAGGAGCTGGGCATCCACTGCAGTCCCTTTGGCGTGATCCCAAAGAAGAACAGACCAGCAAAGTCTCAATTTGTCAGCGCCAGAAGGTCACAGTGTGAATGATGGGATAGACAAGGAGTTAGCTAGCCTATCCTATGTATCAGTGGAAGAGGTAGCAGGCATGGTTGCTAGACTAGGAAGAGGGGCACTGATGGCATAAATGGACATTAGACAGGCATACCAACGATGTTGCGAAGAAGCCCTCAAGCTACCTCTGGGAAAAAATGAGCGTGGTAGCTCTTTCGGCCGCTTCGAAATAACTCCGAATAGTAGCTGGTGTGCAGAGCTGTATCTCCGTCCCAGACGGGTCTTCATTCTTCAAATTTGGCTTGCTGGAGTCCTCTGTTAGTGCCCATTCCACCTGTAGCAACGAAGTAAGCCCACAGTACACAGAAGAAGAAAAATAAAGACACAGCAAAAACAGTCAATTTGCGGTTACGCACCTCGGTTTCCGGTGCAGGGCACCCTTAAATTGACCACTTTTTCTTTCAAATTTCAAGCTAGTTTCTGAGTAAATGCAGAGAAACTTCAGCTCCATACAAGCACAAGCTAGAACAGAGCCATTATTTCTAATATATCTATATTCTTTTTTTGTAAATAGTGAAATTTTCATGCCGTTTTACTCGTGCATTATTAAAAAAAAAACTCTCTGTAACTTTGTTCTAAGTGGGGTATGTTGCTTGTGCGCAAAATTTGGATTTAATTCAGTGATCCAGTTCCACGAAATATCAATTTATATTTTCAAGTTGACAACTGATTCGCAATTTCACCCCGCCCCCCATAACATTGAGCTCCGCGAACGTGCAATTTATTGGTAAGATAAACAATTGACTTGTGACAGCTCTAAAAAGAGCCCTTTTGTAAACAAAAATAAGAAATACAATAATGAGCCGTGAGATGGCCGTTGTAACTTTGGAAATAGTTAGTCCCTGGAGCAGAAATGACGCGTATTCCCAATGTTGCTTGGAGTTGGTTGCTCATTAGTGGGAGCTGGGTAGTTCAGCACAAGATTCAGATTTGTAGGCTCGGGTTACGGGCGGTTCTGTGGGACTCAGGTCATACTTGTTTCAAGGTTAGTTCTCAGCCATTCATGAAATCGAATGTTAACAGACAGTTAACCTTTTGGCCCTCTATCTGCAATGACCCTTACCGTTCACATACATTGGGTTTACTTCATACTGCAGTCACGCAATCACTTATAGTTCACGTATTTTCTCTTAACCGCGTGTGTCCTCGGCATTTAGAAGTTAAAGTAATCTGAAGAAATATTAGTTGTGTAATAATGCGCTGGGGTTCGCACCCTGCACTGGGTGCTCTAGTTTTATTTTTGTTTTTCTTTTGTCCATTGTTGATTTTAAACAATAGCGCAGCAATCATGCCTCCAAAGACCAGATGCAGCTTGTATAGCCAGGGAGAAATTCCTGGACGACAGACAGCATGGTGTTATTAGCAATCTAGCTTCAGAAGCCAAATCTACAATGGAGGTTCTGAAGCTGAACTTCTTGCTAGTTTCTCTGATGACTGGATGATAAAAAGTCCTTAGTTTTTTATTCTCTGTCATAATTCATTAAAATGGCTGCTGCTGCTATGATTCACAAGTCTGACAAGATTTGAGATCTGACCAAAATAGCTAACAAATGGGAGCTTCCTGTTCAACCAATAGAACAGGTGTTTTGTGGTAAAGGGTTAATCCAACGTGATACCCATAGATATTTATAAGAGACTTGCTCCCAAGGTACAAGCTGCAGGCTTCATTCAAGTCCAAAGCTACAGTGAATGGTTCCTTTGACAATGAAGTCCCCTTACCATATAAAGGACTAGCAGTGAACTTTGTGATTCTAATAGGATACGCTGCAGAATAATAATTCATGACAAAGCTGGGGTGAGTGATTCCTATGGCACTGAAGTCCCTTTACCATAAAATTAGTCACAAAGCATGACACAGCTTCAATATTCAGTCTCACTTCCAATTATTTCAGATGTGCTATCTCAAAAAAATTCCCTTTTTCTTATTAAATGGAAATCAAAAAGCTTTGGCTAACTGTTGTGAATAGTTGCCTTTGAAATTCTCAAGAGTGTAAAAATTTCAAAATACAGCTTAAATTGAAGTATTTATTGTCCAATATATGACTGTGGGCTACGGACAACAGTGCAAGGGAATGGGCAGAGAAATTCACAAACTTTAAAACTTCCCTCTTTTTTTTTTTTTTCTTTTTCTTTTTTTTGCCAGAAATAACCGTGTTTTTTAAACCTCCAATACTTACTTCCAAGTAGCCACTTGTCTGCCAAATTGCAGCTACCCACTTTAGTCCAAAAAAAAATGGATGGGACGTGAGAGGGTGTGGCCATATTGATTCATTTGTCTTGGTCGTCGCCGGGAATCGAACCCAGGGCCACTGGCTTCAGCCACCAGTGCTCTAACCACTGAGCTACGACAATCCAAGACCTTCACATTTTTGCTTTATACTGTTGAGTAGTACCGCTTGCTGCAGTCTCATACTCAACAGACCACCAATTATGTGCCGTCAGAACGCCTTTTTGGTGTCGACCGGAAACACCTCTCCCTCCGGAGAGGAGCCATAAATTGAAAAGGCTTTATCATCACAATTATCAAGTTCTGACCCTTCTTTTAAACATTTATTAGTCAGAAATGAAGTTTGAATCAGTAGTACATTATAGCAATGAAGAGTACACATGCAGGGAGAGGGAGGTGGGACCCCAGCTTAGGAAGGGAGGGTGTCCCAGTGTTTCCTCCTCCGTATCAAACACTGAGAGTACTCATGTATTATGTTCAGTTAGTTCTAATTTGTACAGATTAGCTATTAATAGACACACATCCCATTGCCTCATTTAATACTCACCTGTTGCTGTGTAAGTTCCAACTCCGACAAAATCTTGGTAAGGTTAATCTCTTTGACAGGTATCTTCCTTGAAAAACAAGAAAATTAAAAAAAAAAAATTAAAAAAAAAACAAAACAAAAAACAAGAAGCAAATCACAACAAACAACCAGGAGTAAAACCAAACCCACCAAAAATAGCTTTGGAAAATCAGAAGAAGTGTCAGCAAAACATGTCAAGCTCCTTTAGCTCTTTCCACCCTTGCTTTACATTACCATCAGCCCCTCCTTTTCACTAGCAACACCCACACCTTCTACCCTACCACTAGCCCCTCCCCCACATGTCCTGTCTTGCACTTACTTGGCCTCGGAAGTTGTGAGGTGGCGAAGCTGCACGGTAGATCCAAAGGTGAGACAGTCCATGTCCTCAGTGGCAGTGCCGTACACTTTACCTCCGCGAGCCAGCACAGCACACTGGGCCTCAGCCTCACCTGGAGCCTGACATGTACGTGCATGATTATAAACTATATACCAGTAGTGCACTCGACAGCATAGAAACAACTACAACAAATAAGAAACTGTAAGAACATCTAATCAACAATAAAACATAGATTTAACATTTTTAAAGACAACAACAATAGAACGTATAAATAAACACATTACAGTACAAACAACATCATCCTGAAACTACTATAGTTTGAGTAGAGATCATTAACTCATGCTTACAAGGCATAAGTCGAAATGTCGGGTTAAGGTTTAATAACATAATATTGGCTGCTAGAATGAGAAAAAAATGTGCTATTATTATAATTATTTCAGCCGAGAACGACTGAATCTTTATTAAAAGAATATTACGATTCACAAGATTCAATTATAAAAGCTTTCTATTGTCTTCTGTAGTAGCTTTCTTTTGCTTTAGTCAACCAGTCACAACCAGAACTATACTCATAGGGAACTCTGATATGTATGTACTTTATCCCACATTTATCCTATAGGTGAACCCCCAGTATCCTGCAGAGGATAAATACATCTGCTAGAGTGAGTGAAAGACAAGTAGGAAGTATTTCATATTTGGCCAAATGAGCTCTATGGTGCATTGTAAGTAGCCCCTACTGACACTCTGACTCTGCCTGCTCAAAGCTGTCTGAACTAGCATTGAGCATGTCTCACTAGTGATCCTTTACCAATACTCAGTATATTCCTAGTAGTTTACCAGTGAGAAAAGCAAAGTTGCTGGTGAGGTAGTGAGGTATGTAATAAAATAGTGAGTCAGTGAGACATGGTAATTATATTACTGCCATGGCAACTGACGCTCACCTCAACATAAGGCACACCCATCAGTTTCAGGAGAGTCTTGCAGTCTTCAGTGTGCTTCTTTGTCACTTTGACCTGCACATACCAGAGTGAGGGAACACGAACGCCATGATTGACAGATACCCACTAATGGATGTCGGCCATCTTACCAGTCTCTTCTGGAACCTCTCCACATCTTCTGCATCACCTGTGCATGCACACACATACACACCGTATAATATCTTCCCATTCCTCCTCTTCCATTGCTGATTAGTTAGTTTCAATGTGACATAAGTTACCTATCACTCCTGAAGGCATACATCACTTCAATCATGCTCCATAGCGAACAAGGGAAGTTAAAATTAAAAAAAAATAATAAGAAAGCAATGAACATACATATACTCCATTTTCATCATCTTAATCATGTGTTCCTACTGTTTTTTAACCATGTCTACTCATTATGCTATTTATAGTACAGTAACTCTGATTTAAATTAAGTGACCCTTTGATCCAAACCTATATTCTAAATGTCAACAAAAGGTAGCTGTTGCATCTATCAGACTTTACCTTTCTCCTGTGCAGCCGATAACTCCTTCTCTGCTTCAGATCTCTTTTCTGCCCTTTTCTCTAGCTCGTGTGATTTCAAGTCTGGAGGCTTCCCATCAAACACGTAACTAAACAAATTCATCCTAGCTCATTTTAGGCCACACTTTACCTACTTTCACTTACACTGGCTTTATCCCAGCTTCCAGCATTCGAATAGTTCGATAAAAGAACCCAATTATGTGACTGAGGAGAAAATAAAATCTGATCAATCAATCTAAATCATAGACATTATTCCTTCAACACACACCCACTTCAAATTGTGATGCAACGTACTTTTCTTTAACTATTAATTTTGTTTGGTACATATTATATAGAAGCTAGATATTCAAAATGCATCTGCCAATATTATTTCTAACCATTTCTGATACTGAAACACTTTAAAAATTCCCTTGTACCTGGTGGTTTCTCCATCTGCATCAGTGAGCTGTGAACCATCTGTCCTGACTGCTATAAGAAACTGGTAGAGACACATAGATGCATCTATGGCTACTTTACGGCCTGGAAAAAGGAAGCATAATTCAGATAGCAACCATTTTAACGACCTTTACCAAGTTAGTGGTATCGTCTTACCAAAATAACTCTTAATGTCACTTTCTTTCAAAGCAGAAGGAGCATAATCTCCTATAAGTTTCATTAAGCCATGAATTCCCATTTTTCCGTAACAGCAGGGTACCAAACTTCTTCTACGGCTAAACTACAACCTCAATTTAGTAAAAACGCAACACAACATAATAGTTTAAGTGATCTGGCGGGAAAAAGGCGGGTCCTTTTGAAACGGGAGGCGCGGTCTCTTAATTTTAAAGCGCATGCTCCGGGAACGCAAAGTGGTGTACATCGGCTCGTTACGGTTGTCATGGTTGTTAGGAGATTTCTAAGCGTCTGCCGGGATTATAATCTCAGGCAGTTCTCCAACCCTTTTCACCTCCTCAACAATTATGGAAGAATTACCAGAAAAAGAATTGACTTATTTAACTGCCTTACTAGACTCAATTCCAGCTGTGTTCGAACGCAGATGCAGTATCAATGACATGGACTTCATTCTGTCCTGTCTCAAGCAGACAATTTGCCATAGAGGAGTTTCAAAGAATGCTCAAAGGCTATTGATTCACACTCTAGTGCCATTAAGCAGTTTTAAAGTGGGTTTAATGGGATCCCAGGAACTCAAAGAGAACGCCATGCACATAATAAATACTCTTGGATTACAAATCCAGTTGACTGGAGCCAAAAAGGTACAAGAATAATAATATAATATATAAACAATAAAAATGTTCAACTCATAACAATCTTTTTATAGGTTGGTAGTGTGAGAGAATTAAAAAGTCTTGCAGTAGAATTGTGTTCCTACAGTCGAAGACAATGCTTGAAGGTATTTCAGATATAAATTACATACTTATGTGTTGCTGACTGATTTGAGTTCTTGCAGGAATATATTAGCAAAGGACTCTCCATGGCAGCTGGAAAAGGGAAAGTATCTGACAGTAAGCATCTAATAATAATAATAATAATAATAATAATAATAATAATAATAATAATAATAATAATAATAAATTATTATTGTTGTTATTGTTATTATTGTTATTTTGTTATTGTTGTTTTTGTTGTTCTATAGGGTCTTCTAAATGCATAGTGTACAGCAGAGAAAAGTTGCTCTCTTTAAGAAGAATGATCAGAGGATGTACTCAAGCTTGCATAAAAATACCCAGTATCATTGCAAGAAGACCTAAACATATCTGTAGGAACTTTATGCAAACTACATTCAACCCTCACTATCATTACACCACAAGATATTCTTCTAGAAAAAGACTACCTACATCTGATCGACAAATAAACCGAAAAAAGAAGGTACTGAAGCAACCTAATTCACATCCATCCCATAGAGTCACTACAGTATATGTCCCAACTAATGCTTCGCTCAAGTCTCCTGCTTCATCTCCTACTCTAAGTAGTAACATGCAGCAGTTTGGCCATAAGGAGTCAAATTATGGGCAAAATCCCTGTTCCTCTCCGTCACGACCTGCCTACCACCAGATTACTGAGTTACCCAGCACTCCACCTGCAGGATCCATTCCCAACTGCACTAGCAGTCCCATCAGCCCATGGGAATGTATTCATCGCAAAGGTACTCCACACCAAGGCTCCAATGTGGTATTCAACTTTGTGTAAACTTATCATTATCTTCATCTCCATAAAGACAAGAACAGCATCAATAACAATATCTATTTAAAGTAAATGTGTCAATATTTTAGATTGTTACATTAAATTAATGAGGGTGGTGGATTTCAAGTGTTGCAGTAATGTTGGTTGGGAGGGCAACAAAGGGTGCTTTCCTTTTTCTTTGCGCGCGGTTATGATATGTTAGGATTAATACGCACGCGCAGATTATTGGTATCCAAAGCGAAAGTCTTCAGCGATGTCAATGGTGGACAATGCACTAGTCAAGGCTCTGGTGAAGACAGTCTTCTCTATTCCTCACCAAGAATGGACCGTGGCTGATTTAGACCTAATTAAAGAGCACCTAGAAGAATCGATAGAATTAAAAGGATTAAATAAAGTGTCGGAAATCGTAGTAAGAGATTTGATGGATACCTTAGAAATGCTGAAGGACTGGAAGGGACCTGAGCCTAGCGAATGTCTGGACTTGATTAATCAGATATTTAAAGCATACGGAAACGAGAACTCTGCTATTCAAGTCGATGTCCTGATACCCACTGTAAGTTAGCTCCTGAGCCGAAATGCATTAGAAAACATGGCCTAACAACTTATTAACATTGTAATTTGCAGGTGACTGTGGCCAAGTGTCTGTCACTGAGTCTGAAATATAACAGTCAGTGCTGTGCAAGGCAGGGACTCTCTGACAGTAAGGTCAGTGAACTATTGGGTAAAGTAGACCCTAGCAGCTGGAATATTTCAAAATATCTTGAACAAAATAATAGGAGCAACAGTATAAATTTTCACTATAAAGCTTGATAAAACTTATGTTCTCTCATAGTGTCAAGGTCTCCTGGTTGCTCCAGTCAATTTTTCTCCTAACTCTACAGATATCGGTAAGTCCCAGTCCTAATTCCACCAGTGGTTTCCAACCATATAATCACTAAATGGCAGAGGACCACTTCAGTTGTATAGACCACTCCCACTAGTGGGATGTATGGTACAAGGAGTGCAAACAAGAAGTTATCTATATCAACCACCATATTCCAATTCCAGTCTGTAGTTTTTTGTTAGTGTTGTTGCTGTTTGTATCTTCTTTTTTTTTTCTTTTTCTTTTTTTCCCTTTAAATAATTTATTTGACGAGCACACTTTTTGTTTTAGGGCTTTAGGTAATTTGTACATTGTATAATTGAGGTTGTGATAGAGAATGAAGTAGAGCAGTAGTAAGTGGATTGGTACGCTTCTAAGTAAGATTACTGATCCTATGGCTAATTTTACTTGTTTTATAAGCAGTTTGTCAGATGTGACATCAGTCCTACTATAAGTGTAGCCAGACACTTTACTTACCGTAACCACTACGCGGGGAAGGAAAGGGTCTGGGAATATACAATACAACGACTTGTTCAGCAGCACCCCAAAAAGGGTGCTCCAATTATCACATTCCAATGCTTGCGGTAGCCAATGACGTCACGGCCACGGCCGGGTAGCAGCTCTCCTATTCATGCCGGTACGTGTTTATTGCTTGCCAGGAGTGCTTATAAATAGTCTACAAAAACAACTTCACCAGTTTGACAAAGTCGCGCAACGTTCTCACCCTCCCAGATGTGATGTTGATGTCACACAGTATACCGCTAGCTTGCTGGAATGTGATAATTAAGCACCCTTTTTGGGGTGCTGCTGAAGAAGTCATTGTATTGTATGTTCCCAGACCCTTTCCTTCCCCGCATAGCAGTTAGGGTTGGTAAAGGGTCTGGCTACGCGAGACTACAGTCCTACTGCGTATGAGCATGTAGCAACCCCTTTCCAGATGGCTACCCCTTTCCATATGGCTACCCTATGGTAAAGTTGTTGACTTAAAAATTCCCAGAAAACAAATGGTGTAAGATGTATTTCGGATACCCATGGTAACCGGATTTTTCGATAATAGGTTAGGTATATGGAAGTATAATTGGGAATGACTGGAGTGCACACGGTATAGTGGTTATTGCTCTAGGTGATATGTGGAACAATAAACAGCACAAATCTAAGACCCGCCCCCAGACATCAAAACAGATAATTCACTTCTCTGTTGTTGTTGTTGCTTGGTTTATTGATTAGTCCCCAAGCTCCTCTAATAGGAACAAGGACGAACTTGAGCTTTTTCATGTCTGTCTAACAGGCATAGGGGTTCTTAATATTGTTGCTGGATAAGGATGATTTTGATTCAATATTGCGCAGTTTGTGTCTCCTCGGTCAATCTATGAGGACCCCCAATTTCTCTAATATGAAATGTCTTCTAGCTAGGTCAGAGGGCCACCCTATTTCTTTAATATTAAATATATTCACCCATATGTTGTGAAATCAAGCTGCCCCTGATAGCAGTGAGCCTGTCACCTTCCAGACACAAGTGGGTGTCAAATAGGAAATCCTCAATCTTGGCTCTCTCTGTGTGACCTTCTTGTTTAATATCAACAACATAAGGATACTTGAATCAGTTGTTGTTGTTTTTTCAAAAACATTTTTTTTTTTTTTTTTTTTGCTTGTTAGCCAGCCTTAGAATGAGGATGGAGCTTTTTGAAAAAAGATAGGGGTGTGGGAAGTCCATGACATATTGAGACAAGCCACTGAATGAAATGTCAAAAATTAGTAATAATGTGTTTATAGAACTCTATTGGGGGGGGGGGGGGGGTATTTTTTAAATCAGTGCGGGGCAGATGTGTTTGCTAATATTAGTTGTCACTGTTTTTCTTTTTTTTTTTTTTTTTTTTTTTTTTTTTTTTTTTTTTT
>WLWI01004764.1_pt1 | contig 11406 bp, 4 predicted proteins | sample 6701501 | NCBI WGS metagenome assembly WLWI01 (sample SAMN12718690, study PRJNA515312) | sponge metagenome | isolation source: marine sponge | host: Mycale hentscheli | place: New Zealand: South Island, Marlborough, Capsize Point | collected 2014-11-01
TAAATAACTTAACACAAATATGTATTGCACTAGTACACAAATAACTCATTTGAAGAAGCCAACACACTACCATAAAACTTGTACTATTTGTATCATAAGTTGTAATACTTGCATTGCGTGTTGTTAATATGTGTACATAAATCAAATTTGAGTGCTAATATCTAAAAGATGTACATGCTATTCTAGTCTACCACAACATGAGATACATGTGGTACAATATGTTGCATAGCTTTCATGTTATGCAATACCAACCAGTGGTACATTAAACAAAACATCTGCATTGTTTGGGCATTGTTAAGAATAAATTTCATCATTAAAGAGTGACTTCTGAGCTACAAACAATAAAATTTGAAGAAAAAGAAATGAAATAAAAAAGAGTGACTTTTTATTAGGGATGGGGAAAAAGCAACTAAAAACCCAAAGGAAATAAGAGTTGACTGAAAGAATAACTACAACGAAGACACACACAAAAAAGTGACTCTTTATTAGGGATTTACTGTACATGACCCACTATCTAATCTCCATTTGTTAGTGCTCGAATCCAACAGTGCCAACTTGGTACATCATACTCACCTAAATAAATGAGAAATTGTATATTGGCATAAATTCATGCTAAGTAAACTACATTAAGCATACCTCGAAGGAACAGTGTTTATAGAAAAACATGAGCTGTTTGCTCCTTAACTATTGCATGATAATTTATAGAATTATTACTTTGCAAATATATAATCATGATAGCCAATTGCCTAAAATCAAATTTGCTTGGCGTCCAGTTTTGTGTTTGGTCTTCGTTCTCAGTAATTGAGTACATATTTGATATTCCAAATTCATACAAATTTTGTCTTCCCACTTCTATACGTCTTTCCAAATCTATTAAAACTATCTCTCGATCTTCTTCTCGAAAACAAATGTTTTCGATCGTCACATCATTGTGAGCATAGCCTGAACTGTGAAGATTCAGAAGTGCTTTAACTGTCCCATTTACTAATTCTATCAAGAAGTGGACAGAAGTAGAAATTTCCTTTTTTGTGAGAGGTGATCTCATTTGTGGATACTTAAAAAACCATTTAGACGAAAACTTCACACGCCCAATAGGATATACTGAAAGCCGTGCTTTATCAGGGTCATCCAATAAGTCCAACTAAATTTCATTGTCCATGAGAGAGTATTTGTAATAACAACGATTAGTGGGATCATGTATGACAACAGAAAGTCCTGATTTTACTTGGAAAGCGTAGCGGTCAAATTTTTGTCGAACTCTGTCAGAAGAAATGGGAAAAATTCTACGCAAACTACGTTGCAATGGTAAAATGCGTTTTTGATTATTCCATGCTTCAATAATCGCTGGTATAATCCTTGCCCGAGTCATAGGGTTCCTTGTACAATCAAATCGAAGCAAACTTTCGTCAAATGTAACAGTAACTTCTTCAGCATTTCATGAAAAACCCCGTCAAGGTATTTGTGGTGGTATGTCCAGTGTTTCTCAAATGTATAATTTGACACATAATGCCATTGGCAAGTTTGTTCACTGTGTTCAAAACACTACTACTTGATTCCACCTCTATTAATACAACTGGATGGCTTTCACCGTTTATATTCTTAAAAAGTATTACATCTGGTTTCTGTAAGCCTCTAGATATTAATGAGGTTTTTGCAGCTTCACCCATACTAACGTCACTATCAATTACACATGTTCGATCCCGAATTCGTTGCCGAAGAAGTCTCACTAATTTTTTATGCTCATTGTCATTATCAACTACACCGAGTCTAACTCCTCTTAATAAATCAAATATTGTATAGTGTGCATTCGAGTGAAAGCATGTCATTTCGACTAGTAGAACTCCCCCCACTGGTAGATGTAATGACTTGCTGGTATTTGATGAATTAAATAGTGGCAAGAAACGTGCAGTAGTGTCTCTTTCGAATACACAGTTGGTATGCTCGGATAAATATGCTGTTATATTACTGGTAGCCATTGGATGAGTGACACCTGCAGGAAAGAACACAACATACGATTAATAAAGACCGAACACACTGGAAAATTTCATCCTTAATCCAAATCACAAGCAGTGTTCATTATTTATTACATTTTTAATGAATTATCAACAACTTTAAAGCACTCATTAAAAAAGAGTTCATACTTCAACAAACCAAGTTGTTGAATCTGTAGAAGTCATTGACATTGAATATTTTCTCCTCATGAAGCTAATGTGTCTTAATATTTGGATGGATTAGTTCCGACGGTTAACGACTACTTGAAAATAATTTTTTGCATATTTCCTTGTATATCCTTGGTTTCATCAGGCACTGTCACTAAACTTTTTCAACCACTTTATATTATAAGATTAAACAATTTTTGCAAAGAAAATCATTTGCAAGTGTCCACATATATCATACTTTGTCCACAAACGAAGTTCATAGGTTCCAAGTATGTATGTGGCAGTCACAGAATTTTACTCTATCAATCTGCCACTTATGGAAGTTCTGATTACCTATTGTCTGCCACAGAAATTACAGTTCATGCTATATCAGCAAAAACCATGCAGTACATCCAATGTAGCTCATGATGCAATTCTACACAACAATTACACATAATAAATTTTGATAATTCTGATCTTGTATTCTCAAAGAAAAACACAATAGTCATCATAATTAAATTCATAACATTAATAACATGATCGATGTGGTCAATTTAATTAATTTAATTAATGGGTGTGGTTCGTCACTAATTTCCATTTCTCAAACATTGGAACCTATGGAAATTGAGGCGTAGCCGACTAATCTCAGCCTTGGCATATTACTCTCCTGAGAGATGTCAAAGGGGATTCGAAAAAATCAAAATTGGAACGTGGCCAGAACTATGATTATATGCAGGTTGGCTGGTTGATTGCATATATACTTCACCACGACGGTGATGAGCATCGCAGAAAGTGGGAAAGTCAACCAAACTATACACATGTAAGTCTTTAGCCCTAGCCCTAGCTCTAGCCCCCCCCTAGGTAACACCGGCACTACAGAATTTACCAATCGTACCACCTATCAAAATTACAAAAATTAAATACAAGTATATACAAGTTAAAGGTGTTTTGTTTTAAGTACTACATGGTACAACTTAATTTGTGTTCTGTATAACATATTGTACCACTTGTACCACTTGTTGTATGAGACTAGAATAGCACGGACAACTGTTGCTATATACGCTTTTTCATTTATTTTATAAACAAAATATGGTACATGCAGTACATTTCAAAACATGAAATCAGGTATTCAAAAACTAGTGTTACATGTGGTGCAAGTTTTACAGTTGCTGGAATATTGCTTTTTCAAAATAGGCAATTTTGTTCTGTTGCATACCACCTTGTAATACGTGATGTACCACTTCTGATACATGCATAATAAGTGATTATGCATTAAACACACTACTTCACATGGGTGGTAAACAAAGTACCACAAGTGTTACAAACTATGAGTTAGAAGATATGCAAGATGTACCTAAAATGGTACACGAGAACTAGCTTGCAACACTTGTAGTATAATATTGACTACAAATAGCAATAAAAAACTTGAAATTGTACAAATGGTACACATGTAAGTCTTTAGCCCTAGCCCTAGCTCTAGCCCCCTAGGTAACACCGGCACTACAGAATATACCAGTCGTACCACCTATTATACTATCAAAATTACAAAATTAAATACAAGTATATACAAGTTGAAGGTGTTTGGTTTTAAGTTCTACACGGAATAACTTAATTTGTGTGCTCTATAACATATTGTACCACTTGTTGTATGAGACTAGAATAGCACGGACAACTGTTGCTATATACACTTTTTCATTTAATTTATAAACGAAATATGGTACATGCAGTACATTTACAAACATGCAATCAGGTATTCAAAAACAGGTGTTACATGTGGTGTAAGTTTTACGGTTGATGGAATATTGGTTTCTTCAGAATAGCAATTTTGTTCTGTTGCATACCACCTTGTGGTACATGATGTACCACTTCAAATACATGCACTAATAGTGCAGACAACTGTTGCTGGTGACTAAAAGAAATTTTGTTTGGTATGAGTGTGTTTGAAGGTGCTTGTGACTAACAGAAATTTTGTTTAATATGAGTGTGGTTTGAATTGCATGTGCATATGAGATTGATGGATTGCTTTTTTCAAAATAGGTAATTGTGTTCTGCATATGAGATTCACAAATTGCTTTTTTCAAAATAGGTAATTGTGTTCTGTTGCCATACATTTTGATTTAGGTGCTGTATGACATTCTTACAGTTGATGGAATATTGCTTTTTCAAAAAAGGCAATTTTGTTCTGTTGCATACCACCTTGTGGTACGTGATGTACAACTTCTGTAACCGTAATAAGTGATTATGCATTAAATGCACTACTTCACATTGGTGGTAAACAAAGTACCACATGCAGTAACTGTTTTTGCATTAAACACACTACTTCACATAGGTGGTAACAAAGTACCACATTCGGTACAAACTATGAATTAGAAGATAATGCAGGATGTACCTAGAGTGGTACACGAGAACTAGCTTGCAACATTTGTGGTACATCCCTATTAACTAGCTCTACTTTATGTAACAATAGTAGTATATCCCTATTACTAGCCCTACTCTATGTAATAATAGTGATACATTTCTATAACTAGCTCTACTCTGTAATAATAGTGGATCGTTTCTATAACTAGCTCTACTCTATGTAATAATAGTGGTAAATTTCTATAAATAGCTCTACTCTATTAAATAATAGCGAGGGATTTACCAGTATTATTACATAACGTAGAGCTAGTTATAGAAATGTACTACTATTATTACAGAGTAGAGCTAGTTATAGGGATGTACCACTATTATTACAGAGTAGAGCTATGTATAGCAGTACATCCATATAACTAGCTCTATTCTATGTAATAAAAGTGGTACAGCTCTATAACTAGCTCTACTCTATTTAATAATAGTGGTACATAGCTCTACTCTGTAATAATAGTGGTACATCCCTATAACTAGCTCTACTTTATGTAATAATAGTGGTACATTTTTATAACTAGCTCTACTCTATGTAATAATAGTGGTACATCTAGCTCTACATTATGTAATAATAGTGGTACAGCCCTAGACTTAGCTCTACTCTATGTAATAATAGTAGTACATCTCTATAACTAGCTTTATTCTATGTAATAATAGTGATACATCCCTATAACTTGCTCTACTCTATGTAATAATAGTGGTACATCCCTATAACTAGCTCTACTCTATGTAATAATAGTGGTACATCTCTATAACTAGCTTTACTCTATGTAATAATAGTGGTACATCCTTATAACTAGCTCTACTCTATGTAATAATAGTGGTAAAGCTCTATAACTAGCTCTACTCTGTAATAATAGTGGTACATCCCTATAATTAGCTCTACTCTATTTAATAATAGTGGTACATTGCTCTTACATCCTTATAACTAGCTCTACTTTATGTAATAATAGTGGTACATCTTTATTACTAGCTCTACTTTATGTATAATAGTGATACAGCCCTAGAAAATTAGCTCTACTCTATGTAATAATAGTGGTACATCTCTATAACTAGCTCTACTCTATGGTAATAATAGTGTACATCCCTATAACTAGCTCTACTGTGTAATAATAGTAATACATTTCTATAACTATCTCTACTCTATGTATTAATAGTGGTAAATCCCTATAACTAGCTCTACTCTATTTAATAATAGTGGTACATAGCTCTACTCGGTAATAATAGTGGTGGTACATCCCTATAACTAGCTCTACTCTATGTAATAATAGTGGTACATCTTTATAACTAGCAGTGGTACATTCCTATAACTAGCTCTACTCTATGTAATATTAGTGGTACATCTCATAACTAGCTCTACTCTATGTAATAATAGTGGTACATTTCTATAACTAGCTTTACTCTATGTAATAATAGTGGTACATTCTCATAACTAGCTCTACTCTATGTAATAATAGTGGTACATCCCTATAACTGGCTCTTCTATGTAATGATAGTGGTACAGCCCTAGAATCTATGTAATAATAGTGGTACATCTCTATAACTAGCTCTACTCTATGGTAATAATAGTGGTACATCCCTATAATTAGCTCTACTCTGTAATAATAGGAATACATTTTTATAACTATCTCTACTCTATGTAATAATAGTGGTAAATCCCTATAACTAGCTCTACTCTATTTAATAATAGTGGTACATAGCTCTACTCTGTAATAATAGTGGTGGTACATCCCTATAACTAGCTCTACTTTATGTAATAATAGTAGTACATCTTTATAACTAGCTCTACTCTATGTAATAATAGTGGTACATCTAGCTCTACATTATGTAATAATAGTGGTACAGCCCTAGACTTAGCTCTACTCTATATAATAATAGTGGTACATTCTTATAACTAGCTTTACTCTATGTAATAATAGTGGTACATCCCTATAACTAGCTCTACTTTATGTAATAATAGTGGTACAGCCCTAGAATTAGTTCTACTCTATGTAATAATAGTGGTACATCCCTATAACTAGCTCTACTCTATGTAATAATAGTGGTACATCACTATAACTAGCTCTACTCTATGTAATAATAGTGGTACATCTCTGTAACTAGCTCTACTCTATGTAATAATAGTGGCACATTTCTATAACTAGCTTTACTCTAATAATAGTGGTACTTAGCTTTACTCTGTAATAATAGTGGTTCATGGTACTATGAGGAATGTTGTACATGGTACTCTGAGGAATGTGTTACATGGTAAACTGAGGAATGTGGTACATGGTAGCCTGTGCAATGTGGTACATGGTACTTGTGGAATGTGGTACTTGTGACATTAGGAATGTGGTACATGGTAAACTGAGGAATGTGGTACCACATTCCTCAGTGTATCATGTGTCACATTCCTCAGGTACCATGCACCACATTCCTGTGTACCATGTGCCACATTCTTCAGAGTACCATGTGTCACATTCCTCAGATACCATGCACCACATTCCTCAGAGTACCATGCACCACATCCCTCAGAGTACCATGCACCACATCCCTCAGAGTACCATGCACCACATCCCTCAGAGTATCATGTGCCACATTCCTCAGTGTACCACGTACCACATTCCTCAGAGTACTAGGAATCTCATTCGTCAGAGTACCATGTACCATATTTGTCAGAGTACCATGCACCACATTCCTCAGTGTACCATGTGCCACATTCCCCAGGTATCATGTACCATATTTGTCAGAGTACCATGCACCACATTCCTCAGAGTAGCAAGCACCACATTCATAAGAGTACCATGTGCCACATTCATTAGTGTACCATGTACCACATTTCTCAGTCTACCATGCACCACATTCCTCAGTGTACCATGTACCTCATTCCTCAAACCATGTTCTTAATATAATTAGCAGGCCTGGGGGAACTGGGGGGGTGACAGGCCAGGACATGCCTGGCCAATATTTTTGGATCCCTTTTAATCATGCTTTATTTATTTTTTTTATATTTATTTTTTTTAATTTTTTTATTAGCTGTAGCTAAGCATGGTAACAATGGCCTGGCCAAAACCATATTGCTTCCCCCACCCCTGATTTCAGGCCATGGCAAGTTTTTTCAAGTTTCATCATGCATGTCACTCGACATTGCGCGCAGGCTGACTAGTTTTTGTTTTGTTTTTTAGAGCAGAAAACCACAAGGAATAAGGTAAGTTCAATGAATGCAGGGTTTCATGGGGAGGTACTGGGATTCCCCTTCCAACAGTGGCGGCGGAAGAAAGCCAGACATATAGCCTCGTTCCCAGGCTCTCGGCGTGTTAGTGAGTGGCGTGGCACAAAAAAAGGGGGGGAGGAGAGAGAGCCTTAGTATCCACTGTTCGCGCATGCATAAAAAATCCCTTGAATTCAAGGAACTTGTAAATTGTCAGTATTCCTCCGTGTATACTTTGCTGTGACGCATTCAAATGCTGAATCAACGTTTCTTCGTACTTTGCGATGCAATTTCCGTAAAAATACTGACAAATCCGTGAGGTTGGCAGCACTGTAATAGTCTCGTTGGCGAGACTTAGTTGGGCGGAGCCTGACCTCTGCTGGGGAGAGGTCGGGTAACAAGCCTATACCCGGGTTTGTTCCCTGCTGCAACGTACATTGCAGTCCAATCAGATTGAAGTGTGGTTAAATGCAAAGGAAATAAGCTGACTCAGCAGAACAAACCCGGGTATAGGCTTGTTACCCGACCTCTCCCTTCAGAAGAGGTCGGGCTCGCCCAACTAGGCGAGACTGAAATGGTCAGGCAGTTTTGAACAAGCAGTTATGAAAAAATTGGTCAGGCACTTATGAAAAATATTGGTCCGGTCTGCTGGGCCAGTTATACTTCATGCGTATGCTCAAAGGTTTGTAGCCGGAAAAAAAAATTATTATGCATAATCATAAGCAAGTTTATTCTTACTCTGTTATTGAACTAAACCATTCTCACCCACCTCGCTTCTTCCCATCCAGTACTTTCTTGTTTTTTGTTTTTTTTTCTTAACTTTATTATTTTTTTATCAGTGTCTTTGTTTTTTTTTGTACTCCCGAGCACTGCAAATGTAGTCAATGCCCCTCACTTCCTAGACTTCTTTGCATCCACTACTTGCTTGTCTTTTTTCTTTATATTATATAATGGTACTGCAGTGCTCGTAGCTGAATTGACCATCCTTCAATGAGAATATTGTTTTTTGCATCTGTAACATAATACACTGTTCTCCAAATGATCCATTAAGTACTCACAGTGGATTGAGACTGTCTTCTTCTATTCCCTGTGTAATACATAATAATTTACTCTAAAGATTTTGAAGTGTGTCTTGTAATCACAATTTTCATCTCTTTCTTCATACATAGTATGTCGCAATGATCACATCTGCGAAGTCTCTTTGGACAAGTTGCTTCTAAATGATGAGTTAGATTTTTCCTTTCTATTCTAACTATTGGGTCAAGTATGTAGCTTCTTTTCCTGCATTTATTGGGGCACTTGACATTGACAAAGTCACAGTTTTCAGAGAGGTGAGTTGGTAATGTTTCTATGGTTCCCTCCCACTGGCAGCCTTAACATCCTCCCCAACATATTTTTATTTCCGTAGATGAAACTTGCAACACTGGTGAAGGTATAACTGACACACATACCAAAATATTGTCCTTGTTTACATCTAAAACTCTGGCACGATACTCTGTGTCAACATGTCATGGATGCCCTTGTCCTTGAGTCCCTGATAGAGTTGCTGATGTAGAGCAGCCTGAGAGACCAGCACCTCCAGACACATGCTGCGAAACACTCCATGGAAGTTAGGCAAAAGGAAAAGTAGCTTCTCCACAAAACTATAGCAAGGCCCGAAAAATGACGTGCTGAATGGTGTAATCTTCTTCATGTACTCTTAATCTTTTCATTGACACCAGTAGAGTGAAGCTGATTGAAACTAAAAACTGTATTTATATTAAAAAGGCTTAGAATATACCTGCGTGCCGTGAAAATTGTGGCATGTCTTTAACTGTCTTCAACGTGCTGACCGAGCGACACAATTCCCGCTCTATTCCCCTACAAACCCAGACATCCATTTACCAACCCGTAGGAATTACAGTGCTTCCAGCTTAGAAAGTGGAAAACTCAAAATTCAACTTTTTTTTAGCTGTTGCTTTCATTACCGATCGATTATGGCCACCCATGCCAAACAATAGGCCCGAAAATTAAAAATAAAATGACGTTTTGAGTAAGTTCACATCTAACTGAACTCAGAGCCTGACAAACAAACAGACAGACAAGATGACTACTCTAACCCTATTATGCATGCACGCTTAGGGTTAATGATTTAATGAATAGTAGCAGATTAAGGGGAAAGCTATATAGTTTAACAAGCCAATTTTTGTAAGCCGATTTATCATTGATAAACCCTCATAAAAAAGAGCAAAAAACAAAACAAAACAAATTCGGTGCTATATATTTGTGTCTAATTGAAGAATGTTGATTTAATGAATGAATATATGTTTATTTCCTCATGTGTAGTAATAGCCTTCAGGCACAGGATCGATTCCATGGCGTCTTCAAAACTAAATACACCAAATAGAAATCCAGCCAACAATGAAGAAAGAGAATGATGGACTGCAAAAAAAGTAAAGATGAAGAACTGCAAAGAATGCAAAAAATTCAGAAAGAGATGACTTTAAAGTATGACGAACAACATTAATAATTATAAAACTGAAGCAGTTTCTACTTACTTTCATTCTCTTATGTATATTGACAAGTTGCATTAATTTTTCTTGGAGGTGGCATGGTGAATTTTCTATTTCATAACTGGTATCAGTGTTCTAATAATGAAACAATTCATGTTACTCTTTAATAACCTGTCATACTAATCTAATTATTTCTAGTTCTATTATTTTTGATGACATTGCTGCAGCTTTTTAATCTGATCCCTCAGGGCATCTTTATCTTTCAGCATTTTTTTGTGCAGTTCGTCTTTACTCTTTTTTTTTTTTTTTTTTTTGTCTCTTTTTTTTTTTTTTCTTCCTTCGGGTGTTTATTGTTTTTCCCCATCCATAATAAACAGTTGTTTTTTTTTGTTTTTGTGTGAGTCTCTTCTTGAACTGTCTTTTTGTGCTCAAGTCTAGTTAAATTTGTAAAATCCTATGTGATCAGGTATTGTAGACATATTATTATATTTAGAGAGAATCACTGACCAAAAAACACAAAAAAGTTAAAAGCTACGGACTGTAGCCTTCATCAGTGGTAATGATTCAAAAATAAAATATATAGTTACTATGACAGGTGAAAGCCTAAGGGTGGTACATGTTAAAGCACTTGGTTGGTAACCATGAGTCCTGAAGGTTAGCTATTTTGTTTTTTTGTTTATATGTTTCACTAGGCTACCATAAACTTGAGGCTACAATCCTTCATCTCTGTTGATTTTGCTCCCTTTAGTTTTAAGGTACCATGACTCCAAATAACAACGAGGGTAAAATTGATGGCAGATGTCAATCACTTTACCACTCTTCCAATCAACAACATGACTCTCTTTCATTGCATGTTCTGCAACAGCTGAATAATGATAAGGTGAAGTTAGAGCTTGCTTATGTTTTTTTAATCTATGTTTAATTGTTCGTCCAGTTTGCCCAATATAAGAGATGTGACAAGTTCCACATGATACCTGGTATATCACTCCTGTTTGTAACTCAACTGGAATCTGATATTTTGGATGAACTAGAAGCTGCCTGAGGGTAGTGTGTGGTTTGAAGCAAGTTCTTATATCCAATGGTAACAGAATTCTCTTTATGCATTCTGACACATTCTTTATGTAAGGTAAGACTACTGTTGCCTTGGGTTTCATCATCACCTTGCTACTAGATGCTGGTCTCG
>WLWI01004766.1_pt1 | contig 11402 bp, 9 predicted proteins | sample 6701501 | NCBI WGS metagenome assembly WLWI01 (sample SAMN12718690, study PRJNA515312) | sponge metagenome | isolation source: marine sponge | host: Mycale hentscheli | place: New Zealand: South Island, Marlborough, Capsize Point | collected 2014-11-01
ACCCGCGGAGGAGTTGTGGATTATATACTTGAGGCTGAGGAGCTCGTAACTTGAACGAAACAAGCTCCCAAGGCCCGTTCTTTTTATTTAGTTAGTCCATTAGCAGTACTCTTTAGGATCCACCCTTGTTGGAGCTCTACAAACACCAAGAAAAAAGTTAGTTATCCCTAGCAACCAAAATCCAATTATTGTGAATATTTGCGTGGTGGTTGTCCCAGCACCCTTAACATTATTGGGAGATACTAATGGCACCCCAGAATGTTCCATTGTTTCTTTTGAGTCTCTTTCTTATTGGGCCACCATAGTGTGGATTCAGTTGCTGAGGTCTGGAACTTGTTCAGAGTTAACCCCTGCAGACTTTCCCAAAGCATTTGTAGGAAACTGCAATACTGCTTACCAAAAGTTTTCAGTGGGAAAGATAAAAAAATCATTAAAAGAGAGTAAGAAGACTGCTCCATTACAATTTGTATGCTCGTTTAAATTGGATACTATGTAGCCAAGCTGGGGTTCTTTGTATCTTGGACTGGAATGTTACATATTTATCACCAGTAGTTTCTAGTTATATTACTTATTATTTTTATAGGATATGCAACTATATTTCAAATACAAGATTCAAGAAAGTTTATACTTGTTTTACTTTCTAGAATAATTTATAGTATTAGAATAACATTTATAGTATTTTTGGAAGTAGCTCATTTGATAAGGTAAGGGTAGGTACAAGTATTTCAAAAAGTTTATTTTGTTGTTTAGTATAGCTTTATTTACATTCCAAGAAAAAAATTGAAATTGTAGCTAAGTGACTTGTTTGACAGCAATAGTAGCATAAAATACAGCTTATTATATATTATATAATATATACATATAATTATATAATATACATCACTAATATAATATTAATATGAATGTTTCTTATCCTATTCATTCTTACTCTTTTATTCAGTGATTATAACCCATACTATGATGTTCTACCAATTCAAGCTGAGAAAGATCAGTCTTTGTTTTGGTCTGGGACTTTCCCTGTAGTCAGCCAGCTGAGCCAGATACAAGAGGCCAGTATTGTTTCTTCACAAAATACGGCTGCAGGAAACATTCTCACTGATTTTAAAATGCCTAACTTGTGCTGGTGTTCTGCTGAGTCAAATAGTAAGTAGTTTGTACCTTTTCATAGTTTTATTAATGGCTGAACATTTTCTGCAAAACAAGGACAAACCCTAGTTTACATGGCAAGACTTAGCCTTACTTTGTGTTTAAGATAAATATTGATTAAATTTCCTGGAGTCAGCCCTGAAGTTGTGGTGTTAGCAAACAAAAGTATGAAGAATCGGTCTAGCAAAGTGTCTTACTATATAAGAAAGTATCCTATTATAGTAATTATAGTAAACCAATGACCACCATTCTCCTTGACTAATATAGCCTGTATATCATACTTTATGACTTTCACCATTGTCTTTGTGTAATAACAAACTTAACAGACTTTCTTTTTTCCCTCATTGTGCTATTATACGCATTTGTGGTATCTTGGAACTTACTATTATATTCAGTTTAACAACTTTTAAATAGAATCAGTTGTTACCGCTACATTTTATTATGCAAGGTTAGCTATTGTATAAATGGTTGTCACCTTTCAATAAGAGAATAAGTCACAAAAGAAGTGTTCCATGTTTTTACATCAGTAACTCTGCGTTTTTCAACACAGTTCTTCTGAAAATATTACACAAAAGAAGTTTGCTTGCATCAACTTTTTTATGTGGTACATGAATTTGGTTTGAAATAAGGTGACAGAATATAATTAGTGCAAACCATTTATTTAATTCCATCACTAATGTTTTCATTGACTGTTAAAACAATTTCACTTCATTCTGTTGCCTCTGACAACTTTAGATGGACTCATACATAATTCAAAATGTAGTCGAGAAGCAACTTCTCTCTTCTGGGCTCAATTTTCAGTGAGGTTTGCTCAGGCTGCTCTTGGAACCATCTATTTCCTGGCAAATGGAGAAAGAGAGCCCACAGCATGCAGTCCTGCCTCCTTTTTTTTGTTTGCTATGAATTGGAAAGTTTGGATACTAATGTAGTAAAACGATTAGTAGCCCTCAACATTCACAGAAAAGGAGAAGGTAGCTACTTAGATTAATGAGTACATAATTAAATATAATTATTGGCAATTAATGTAATTAACAAGACATAATCTTTCAAGATAATTATACTCAAAATTTGTGAAATATTATTTCAGGAGAGGCTTGCGATAGGAAATGCCACCTCATTAAAACTAAAGTATACTTGCTATGACTTATATGTGCAAGTGAGTGACCCAAAGCAAACAGAAAAAGTCTAGCAAAATGTGTCCAAAATGTTATTGGAGATATTCAGGGAGGTATGTTGGGTGTGTGTAATAAAAGCTGCTAGTATGAGTAATACAATTACATATAGTCTCTTCAATATTTATAAATGCATCAGGTTAATTCTACTTTTTATGTGTAAATAGGTTCTGAGAGTGGGAAGCTTCAAGTAACTTGTGGTAAGGAAAATATTTTGTGTAAATATCATTTTTGAAGTGTTCTGTGCATTCTTATAGGAATCTACTTCTTAGATATCCTTGCTGCTGCTTCTTATGGCTTAATTATGGCCAAGAAGATATTTAGTGCTAACGTAGTAGAATCTGTTTATTACTTTGTAGAATATACTATATTGTTTGTTTGGTTTTAGTAGGATCAATAAACATTTATTAGTTGAAATTCATATTTGAACAATTGTAACTATTATTTGAAAAGCTACAATAAGATTTCAGAGAACTTAAATTAAATATATAATAAATATGATTCAGCTGAAATAATTATTATAATAATAGCAAATTTTCTCGTTCTAACAGCCAATATTGTAAATTAAACTAACCTAACATTTAGACTTCATACTGAAGTAGCTCCCAGAAGAGGACTAGAAGTCGAAATGTTTAATAACATTGGCTGTTAGAACAAGAAAATTTGCTATTATTAATAATAAAATGTGATAACTCTTAAACAAACTAACTATAATGATTCTTTCTTTCCCATAGTGGTCAAAATAAAAAAGCAAAGTGGTTTCAAAACTTCACAAATCTACATAACAAATCAAACTCAGGACATAAGGCTTTAGTACTCCAAAGTATGCTCTCTGTTAAAACAGGGTGTATAAACACTCCTCAATCATGTGTTTACCAGGAGGCAGCTAATCTGGACACCCCACTTTGAGCCCTTATAATTTCCACACCAATACATTTTATACCAAATGAGCATATATAATGAATACCTTATATTGTCTAGTTTCTTCATTTAAAAATGCAAATTACTGTAGTAGAACCATGCATACAGAATGAAATAGTTGAAATAATAAGTGACAACATAAGAGATAAAATATTAGGTGAAATAAAGAGGCTAAATATTACTCTATTCTCTGTAATGATGTTACTGATGTGTGAAATAAAGAACAGGTTAGCATTGTCTTGAGATTTGTAGATAACACAAAATTCATTCGTGAAGAATTTTTGGATTTCATATCCACTGACAGGGATACTGGAGAAACTCTGGCTTGTAATATTAAGAGTACTTTAGTGAAATATGGCTTGGAGTTTGAGAATTGCAGAGGCCAGCCAGGGTTATGATGAGGCCTCGAATATGTCAGGTAGACATGGTGTTCAAGGAATATTAAGTAGAGATGACACTGTACAATACAGTTCAGCTGAAGACTACTTCAGAAGAACAATTGCACTTTGCTAGATCACTATAATTATGGAAATGCAGGAGCGATTTGGACAGCAACAAATACTGGCTTCCAAACTCTGTATTTAGTTCCATTTTTTCTTTGCAAAGACTCTACACTAAATTTGAATGAAGTGATCAAGTTTTGTCATGATTACCTGCCAAATCAATCTACAGCAGACACTGGATTATCAAGGTGGAAAAATAAGTGGCTTCACCAAACTTGTTGCCCATTTTTTGTCAGGGACAACTCAACGGTGTGATGCAGAGTTTTTTCCTAATATATATACTTCATTAAGGATTGCTTGCACATTACCATACACCTCGTGTGAAAATGAGAGGCCAAATAGCACCCTGAAAGGGTAAAGACAAGTTTATGGAGTACCATATAAGTTCCCTTATATAAAAATTGTTAGCCATTATTCAAAAGTGATCTTGTCCTGTGGAGACTGCTCTTTTAACTTCACTTAGCCCATCAGTATTAAGGGAGGAAGGTTAAGAGAGACTTTCATTCCTGCTAAAAAAATTTGAGAGCAGACACTAAAGTTTTAGAGATTTCAATAGTACCCATTGGCACTCTGAGCTGTACTTTCAGTAGACATTGCTGCAGCAGGAACTCATCATACTACTTGCTATTGTGATTACAGCAGACTCAAGACATTTTAAAATAATTAAAGACAGCAATGAATATTAAACGTCAAAATTATTCACTAATTCCTTTTGAATATGTAAGGAACCATTTATCAATTGTAGGATTATATCTATGGTGTGTGTCTAAAATTGCATCAATAATGTTTTCCTCTGGTATCAGTTTCCACAAAAAAGAATCTCAAAGGCATGTTAGAGTTGGAGTGAGAAAATTCACAGACATTCTTTAGGTAAATCATATTCATGTGTATGTTAAACCAGATTATCAAGCTGTCATATATGAACGTACAGCTTAAATCTTCCAAATGTTCCCAAATCTAGTGTGCTTGGAAATTTAATGCTGAAGGAGACTTAATAATTGGGTGGGTGATTGGTGAAGCACTTGCACTTTAAAAATGTAATATTTGAAATGTTTTGAATATTCATTAAATCAGGAATTACATATAGATTACTTAAACATGTCAGCCATGTTGATAGTTGCATCCAAAGTGCTAAGAAGCTACCTATGTGACAGGTCCATCACACATTTTTAGACACTACAAGCACCAGTATAACCGAAAATATAACTAAAAATTACACCCCCATTGATACTCATTTTCATCTGGCTCATGGGACTAGTCAAAGCTGCTGATAGAGAGAGAAGAACAGTGACTTCAGAGGGAATAGCAGTAGTTATAGAGATTACTGAAGGAGCAGGGGCAGCATTCTTGATTCTGTTCACACGAGATCTTACTTGCCATACTAACGTTATGAAATCATGTGGCGCTACGTTCGATCAACAATATTGTTGCTGTGGTAGAACTTCTACCTAATGCGCTCTCTGAGTCTTGCTGACTTCCTCAAATTTCTTCAACGTCGTCAAGCTGTAGAAGCTATTATTCCAACAAAACCTAAGTCTCAAACGCATTCACTCAATTTTCAATGCACAGCTTTCATATTCTTATGTTAAAATTTAATATAGCTATGTTCTACCAATTTTCAAGGAACTCGATATAGAATTTGCAAATTTTTCAGCTATTACGACACCAAATTAGGTGCACGGAAACCTCATATAGTATAAAGCTACATTTAATGTTAAATGAAGCATGCTGCCTCTTGTGTGTTGGGATAAATACACTCTCTTCATCCAATGCCTTTATTACAGCAGCTAAATATTTTCCAAATTAGTGATGACAGTGTTCATGATGTCCCAATACAATACCACACTGCATTATTCCAGGGGACCCCAGTTGTTGTGTTTTGTTTTGTTTTTGTTGTCGTGATTTCGCTCATTCGTAACTACTCTATGAAATTCTTGGACAAATCCAATAAAGTCCCACCCTTTTCTTCCTGTGCATGAGTTTACTATTTCATTTTTTGGTTTTACATTAATTTTAGGGGGAGGAGGGTGGGGACTGAGTGACATACTACATTCTCTTGGCTTAGTTGATTAGTTGAGCCTTGTAGGAGAAATAAAGCAGAAGCTATTTAGAGAAGCAGTAATAGCTTATAAATCAGATATTATTGTGCTTAAAACATGTACTGCTTTATCTCCAATTGCAGGAGCATATTTTAGAACTCAACACAATCAAAAAGCAATGGCTATAAAAAAAATTTGGCAAAAAAACTTATTGTACACACTCCAAGAGCCTCCATCATAATGAATCTGAGCTAGCCCAGTGGCCATAAATAGGTGCGATAGTTTGTTAATAGGAAGCCTGAAAGTGCCCTTTGGTTGTAAGCCAAGAGAAAGTACAAATCTACTATGAATTGCTTGTGGATCATAGTTAAAGTCAAAACTGAAACCCTAGCTTGGTATTTTAAGTTTCAATGGGCCCTTGCAAGTTATTTGAGGGGTCACCTTGTTTCTGGTTAGATTAATACGAATAAAATAACATCAACAAAAGGTGAACTTGCTTTTTCTGTGTATGTGTGTATGTGTTTATTTTTTGTTATTGGTAGTTGTATTTTGTTTGTTTTTTGGTGCTTAAGTGAACTTTAAAAATAATGTTGATTTCTTTAAAAAAAGACATTTTAGCTTTGAATTCCATATTCCTGGCATGTTAAACAAATTAGTCAGTTGTAAGGTTTGGTACATTATATTGGTCAGGTATTTGTCAAAATATCCTCCTCATTAAAACTTCAACATTAGGAGTATATGAGAAGAGTATAGCTAATATTGTTTTATTACACATATTGGTAAACAGCAATCTCCAGCCACTCATGTATGCCTATCATACAAGGAACTTTGAACTTGGTAGAAATACTGAGTCAGGACCATCACATTGGGATTCTAAAAAATAAAATCTTTATTCCTAATTCAGGGGTATTCCAGTAAACCAAATTAATTATGTCCATATTAATATGTTTCTCACCTATGCAATCTAGTCCACAGCAGGCACTACTGTATCCCCAACGACCATTTAATCCATTACCACAGTCTTCATATGAAGATAGCAAGTATGAGCCATTAACTGTTAGTCCATTGTCCACCTTATCCAATGTCAGTGGTTGCATTAGCCAAAGTGAAGTATATCTCTATCTGACACCTCTGGGTCCTCAACTGTTCATGCACTGGAGCTACAGCTACTGATGCCAACAAGAAGAATTCTAGGGCACTAATTTTTATGGATACAAGCTAGTTGGAGACAATGTCGACAAAATGTGAGACCTTCATCTCAATGAGATGAACACAGAGGTCTTTCTGTGCATCATTTTCACGCATATGGAGTCAAAGATAGGATACCTACTGCTTTTTTTTCAGCTGCAACACAATCTTCTTCCACTCACGTAACAAGCTGCTTACATTTCCAGAAGATTATTTATTGACTGCTTAGGAAGAAATGTCTATACTTCGGAAATTATATATTTAATTAAGATGTGAATATTAATTGAAGGATCATTGTTCGACATTTTAGCAATTTTGATGCAATGCTTGCATCGGGAAGACTCTTCCGATGCAAGCAGAGTTACTTTAGATAACACCTGGTTCTTTCAAATATTACTTGGAGGTGATCACCTCACTGCTTCCAGGGTACGAGGAACAAGCCTCTAAGTAACTCAAGACAAAGCATGTGACTGTTTACAAGGTTTAATTCCAGTTGTGGAAACATCTCTTTGCACCAAAACCGGCCAAGGAGAAGTGCACCATGTACCATTTGCGAAATGTTATTCATCGCACATCAGTACCCTCTGACACGACCACTAATATGAATTCTGCAGAGGACTTTATTATGCTACTTTTGCATGTGAGCACTACTGCGCCCCTTGACACTTTTAAATTTAAAGATCACTAGCTCAAGCAACTCCCATGTATGATCCCACTGCATTGCTTAAATCTATTTCTGACAAGCTAAGGCAGCTGACGTAGATCCTACAATGTTCATGTTTGCCCAGCTCCTCTCTAAACAGGCACAACCAACAAACCTGTAGCTGACAAACCCAATTCTCTTCCTTCTGTCATTGGCAAAATGTCAGAAGGTGAAGACATTTTTGTCTTCCTTCACCGGCTCGAATTTGAACTAACAGCCAGAAACATTTCTCTTGCTAGATGGATTACTTATCTTCCCTCTGTTTTGTTGGGTTTTATATGGAGGCATACTATAATGATGTAGCAGTTTGCATGTCCTATGATGATATGAAAATTGTACTGTTAAATATTGGCAGATCGGTGAATGCCTCAATTCATTTCCTCTTAATGGTCTAAAATCCCTGTTGCTGTCGTACTATCACTGGCGCTATAATTCCAAGTTATCATGGATAGCCATCCTTTCATAGTGCTCAGATAAAGATATTGCTTATATATAATATAATATATAAAATGTTTTTGCCACCATTGGCATTTTAGCAGGGCCTTCCCCAAGAACATTACTCACTAAGCCATGCACTTCCAATCAATTATTTATTCAGCAGTGCAAAACACTGGTGTCACTTGTTACAATGTAACAATCTGGGACCATGTGTTAACAATTGTGCCACTACCCCTGTCCAGTCCCGCCCACCCAGGCCTAATCATTCTCAATCTACCAACCTCAATAACACTTCTAACACTCAACCAAATCCGCCCAACTCCTGTGCCAAGCACTAACACCCACCCTGTCAGGAAGATTTAAGTTTAAAGCTCACAAACACCACACCTCAATCACTGATTCTCCTGTCAACACTTTACCAACTCCTAATAATTCCTTTGACGATGATCTTGTCACTAATTGTACAATCAACAACATCCAAACAACCATAGTAATCGACTCTGGTGCCAAATTTCAGACGGCTTCATTGACATTGATTAATGAACCTGTCAAGTTTGTTTCCATTCTGGTATTTCGCAAGTAGAAAAGTCAGTTCCTGTTGTTGAACTCCCAGTAGTCCTTCCCACAACTGATGGAATTTTGTATACTCTAGGCTTCCTCCTAGAACGGTACTGCTTGGTCTAGGTTATGGCAGAAATAAGACCATAGCACTTCTCAACCATCTCAAATCAGATTCCACACCAGTTCTGTCTGCTACCCGTGCTATGCATGCTGAGTCTGATTTAGCAACCCATGTTGCAGAAACATTGCAATCAACAGAAGGTGCCCAACCATCTGCTCTTGATGATATTTCTGAAGTTGTTGCTGAAACGATTGAATCCGTGCCTGCAGCCGTTGAGCCTAGCACCTCTGGTAAAGCATGTGATACACTAGCTCCTTTGTCTATTCCCACATTGAATTTTGATGGCATTACCAAGGATAAGTTTGTTGAATTGCAACACAACGATGATTCATTGATACCACGATGGGAATATGCAAAGAAGGGCAAGAAGCATTTCTTCATTGTTGATCAGCTCCTAATGTGCATGACATCAACACTTAACACTGTGCCACATGCTTTAGTTGTGTTCAAGTCACTCCATCACAAGGTACTCATGGCAGCGCATGAAGGTTTGGGACATGGTGGTGGTGTGACAATCACCAGATCCCTCATAACAAGCACTTCACATGGCTTCACATGGCTGAATCTCTCCGCTGACATTAAGTCGCATATTGCCTCATGTAAAAAGTGCTCGCTTTTCACCAAGTCAAAAGGACCCAAACTCCCTATGATAGAACCCAGAGTGATTTTCTAAGGAGGAGTTGTCGGGCCATCCACTTTCTAAGCATAAGAAAATGTACATTCTCACTGCTATAGTATTTTCATCAGGTTTTCCCTTTGTGACCACTCCCTCTCAGCAACAGTTGCAGCATTCTCCTTCATTATCTCCTTCAAGCATGTGGTAGAACCTACCATATGTACAGAGTCTACAAGCCAGCCAAGAACACACCCCTATTAGTGACAATTATACTACTAGCATAAGTTATTATTTGATTTCCTATACCAGCTAATTACAGTATGTATTCAAGCATTCCATTTAATCCCCATTTCCCATTACATCATCTTAGTCCTATGTCACCTTATTCCTTTGGCATGCCCAGTGGTTTTTCTGAATAATGGCTCACTGGACATGTGCTTCCTCAGTGTCAGAGTTTTCAAGCTTTCAATTATACATAACCCTAAGCTCTTCTCTGTTCTGCCTTGACCAGCAGCAGCTAAAGGAGACCTTAAGGTTTGTGGGTAGCTTGTGACACTCTGGTCTCGGTTGTTATCCAGCCACTTCCACCAAACCAAATAGAGAAAAATATTTCACATATTTACAAGAAATAACTATTCATTGTTAACATACATTTATCAAATGAACATAATTTAGCACACATTTACAATTAATTACATCCTTTTCACAAAGTTTGTGTTATACTTGTGTTTTATTAAAATTATTATTATTTACCATCATTATCATTAGCTAGAATACTTGTTGTACCCATGTCACACATGTACATTCATTGTTATAATATAGTTTATCAAGTTAAATATCTGGGTGTTTTAGGCATCTTATTAAATCAAATAATCGTTTTTTGAGTAATTTCTTCATTTCTGAAAAAGTATCAAGGACAACACATGCAGGCCTACTATAGTTGATATTGATAGTGATTAAAATGTATTATCCTCCCAGTACTTGGTAAGTTGAGAGATTTACAAAAAAAATTACATACAGCATCAACTTCTCCCCCAAGACTAAGTCCAACATGAAACTCTGATGTATACATAATATAAATTTCCCATATGCACAGCAATTCAGCTATAATGATATAGGTTCGACAAAATTTCCCAACAGCTACATTTGTTCCTAGGACAGTATTTTCTAAGGAAAAGTGATTGCCACGACAGAATTTCGGGGTGACCGGATTTACTGCGACATCGGTACCTGATTTATTGTGACATCGGTACCGTATCGGCCGGTTCATTATTTTGGACCTACTCACACGCACGGTCAGGCGCCCGCCGCCACTTGCCCCTTTCTATTATTGGAGGGCACGCTGGGAAGACTCTATTTGCTACTGAGGAATGTTTTTGCTAAACATTTGAGGTTAGTTGAACTTTGCAGTTAGCACAATTATACTTTAGTAAATTTACCAATGAAGTGGCACAAATAAGTCATACATAATGTTAAAATGATGTAATAGTATTGTGGTATTTATCTATATAGATACACCTTCTAGGAGTAATGATAAAAAAACAGCTTGTTGTTCTGGTGACTTTCATTACTGTAGTTTACTCACTACGGCTTTCCACATTTGATGAGCAAAGCTGTAACGTAACTGAGTATACTTGTCCTCCAACTTACGAATGTAAGCCAAGGGAACAGCGCTGTACCATCAATGACAACTGTACTTACCCTGACGGTGATAATAAGTGTTTATCTCATGTTTTCTATGAAGGAGCGTACGCTGTAAGAGTTGGATATGTGCCTGTCATGAAAACTTTGTTGGAAAAACCCTTTTCTTTACGACACCGTTTCGTTCAGTATAGGGGCTTTAGCTACGAATATAGCCCACGGTATAGCGTGAACATATTGGATGTTGCAGACCCTTTATACAAATACCGATTTCAAAGCTTGGTTGAAAGATATCGAAGAGTGGGATATAGTCACTGCAGCTATGAAGAAGTTGCTTTGTTTACAGAATTTTG
>WLWI01004767.1_pt1 | contig 11402 bp, 9 predicted proteins | sample 6701501 | NCBI WGS metagenome assembly WLWI01 (sample SAMN12718690, study PRJNA515312) | sponge metagenome | isolation source: marine sponge | host: Mycale hentscheli | place: New Zealand: South Island, Marlborough, Capsize Point | collected 2014-11-01
TCCCTTTACCCTGTATGCTAAATTTAAAAACTGGACCTTATTTTCAGTAGCTTCAGTGCTAGAAGTCAAAATCATAATAGTATAGTCTTTAGCTCGCTCGCCATTTGTGCTCAAGCACATCACTAGTATTACTACTACTTTGGTCATTGATCATACACGACATATCCAATGTCTTTCAGTTTGAAAGCGTATAGCTCAACGAAGCCATACTTGCCTCATTTACAACACTGAGTACATCTAGTGATAATTAATATTTGATAAGAACAATAAAAGTAATTTATACAAATTGGACTGAACTGTGTCATTCCGATAGTCAGCTTTAGGTAATGAATCCAGTGCTAGATTCTTGACCTTTCGAACTCTGGGCTTATATATCCCATTACTACTTGATTGCTGACAGTATGATGAGCAGTTATCCCTGTTACGTCACCATACCAAATTTGTGAATAAATGGAATGCCCTTTCCAGATGTTAACAGGAGGTGTGAATTTGACTTTTGAAGTGGCGTGTTTTGTGTGAAAAAATTAATTCCCCAGAGCTGATATAGTTACCCTGGGGTAGAGCAGAGTCGGTACATACAAGCTTGAAGCCTTCTGATACAGGTCTCAGTTAGGCTTCCTATAGTTGTGGTCAGGTACACAACATTTCTTTATAGTTCTTACATTTTCAAAAAAAATTGAACTGAACATACCACCAGAAGTCAATTATCCCGATGAAAGTTCCAATCTAAGTTGTTGTTTAGTCTTTTTTTTTGCTTAATTAATCACGCAAAAGCTACCAAATCAATTTGAGATGGCAATGATAGCTTGTGCATCACTAAGAACTTATAAGTTTTTCTTAGCCTTGAAACAGACTTCAAAACAAATTGGCTCTTGACTTAAAGCTAGTAAATGAAACACTATATTCGATATCCCACTTGACAATGCGGGTCTTCTATCTTCATACATTGCAAAATAAATATTTACCTTTTTATTAATAGATATGATGTCCCTGGACTTCATCTTTCCCTTAATAATTATGACCACCATAGGAACCTTCTTGAAAAGATGTGTAAAGGACTTGACTTTTCCTTGGCCACAGGACCTGCTCACTTGTGCTCACTCATTTGATGGTTCTCTGATTTGAACATACTGACACCTGAGATTCTAATATTTGGAACCGATATCTGAGCTTGGTAAGTCACTTCATGGCTAGTCTTGGCCCAAGAGAAAGAAGACAACCTTTTTTATGTGCTGGGTACAGGGAATGTTTCAGGGGGCTCAGGACCCCCCCCCCCTCCATTATAAACCAATATTATAATGTATAAGGGTACTAATACAGGAAAATTTAGTTCATAGGACAACTGCATGCTAATTTATGCTACTCATAATTAAATTTTCAAATCTTTATAAGTTTTGACCAAAATAAATTTGAGCAATCCCTGTAATGTTGGATCCAACCCCAGTATAACTTTCAAGTCTACAATCACGGTGTCAGAGGCCCAGGTGTCTCCATACCAGATGTCTCCCCCCAGATGTTTATGTGTCCTAGGCTCATGTGTTCCATTCAGGACCAAGTGTCCTCTGTGAGCTTTATGGCGGTAGGTAAATTTAAGACTTACTAGTGGTGTGCTTGAGAACAAATGGTGAGCAAGCCTCCCTAGCTAGGTTACATAAGATTACAGTATTGTAATCATTTTTAACTTGTAACACTCTGGTGACTAAAAACGGTCAAGTTTTTAAAAATTACGTACATATGGTAAAGGGTTTTTAATGCCATAGTAACCAGATAAAATGCAGAGATCACATCTTATAGTTACATATATTGTGTGTCAGAAAGAAACAAATACTCAATGTGATGGAGTAAAAAAAAATTCAAAAGAAAATTTAAAACAAAAATATCGCCGATAAGTATACAGTATTAACCTTACTTACACTTTGTTGTTGAATTGACTAATTTTTCTTATAATCATCATGTTATAATATTAGCTATAATGCAGAGTTCCAAGCTAACATTAAACATAACGTTCATGATTGCTTTGGAAGCACGTGAAACGGGAGGTTTCCTTGTGGATGACATATGATAGATGAATCGGAGTGAAGCTGATAGCCTTGTGGAAGCACAAAATAAAAGTTTGAGAGAAGCTTGGTTAATATAATTTTTGCTTCCATCTGAAAAGTCAATATAATTTACTAGCAATTTAGAAGGTGATAATAAACGGTGTATAACTTACTATTGCAAAATGTCTTCCAATGCAGCTTCTTTGGCCAATTCCATAAGGAAAGTAAACATAACGGCTAACTTTTCTGCATGGAAAAATAAATGATTTTTTCTTTTTAATTGTGCCCTTTATGCTGACTGTATGTATTGATGATGTTAATAAATTAATTACCTGGGATCCAATTTATCAAATCTTTCTGGACAAAAAACATCAGCATCTTCAAAGTATTCTGATGCCTTACTCAAAACGGAATTAACCTGCAAATATTCAGTCATTTATAGTCATGTAACTTTAGCTCCACATTAAAAATTTGACTTTAGTAAAGAAAATGAAACCCAACGTGCAAACCCTCAGTGCTACAATTTACTAGCTAGCTATTAAATCATTTCTCAGACAATGTTAATGGTAGAGATGTAAATGCTAATAATTATTTCAGCCGAGAATGACTGAATGATGCAAATGCTGTCTTCATAAGAGAAGCTAAACATGCAAGGACACCCACCAATAGTTTCAATATGAAACTCTAAAGCACTCTTTCTCGGTGACAATAAACGATTAGTTCATGTGATTATGACATGTTGAAAGAAGGCATTACCCACAAAAGCTAGTATCTAAGAGGAGCTGTTAGCTACATGTTTCCTCAATCAGCTTGGAAATAAAAAAGTAGCACAATATAAATTGCCATTTGAAGTGAGTTCATACCTAAATCAAAATGGTTAATATTGTCAGTCTCCAAAACCAGTTCATGACAGACTGACAGACAGACAGACATAACTACGAGCACCCTCTTGCGCATGCGTGCTGTGGGTTATTAATTAGTGTTGTTTTAGTGAACTAAAACTAAAACAAAAACTCCTTAGCTTTGTTGTATTATGCTTTTGATAAGAATGACTAAAAACTAAGCTGTAAGAGTACATGATAAAACTAAAACTAAATATTTTAGAAGATAGTAAATTCGATTAAAACTAAAACCACCATAGAGTGAATGACAAAAAATAAAACAAAGATTTTTTATTATAAACAATTCACCTTGAATTAAATCATAATTAAATGAAGATATAAATTGCTATCAAATAATATTCAGCCACCTGTACTATTGTCTTTAAGGAGTCTGATTATTGATGAATCTGAGAGACAATGTAATTTAACGAAAACTAAGTCAATTGATTGTCTTACTAAGTCTTCACGGAGGATTTGGGGAAAAAAACTAAAACTAGCATTCAAGATATTATTATAGTATGAATAACTAAAGCTAAGAAAGTCTGTAATATCTAAACTAATACAACTGTTAATAATGCTATGCTTATATGTGTGTATTGATTGTATTGAAGCCAAGAAGGCACATGATAAACAACTAATTAAAATCCTTTACAGAAGACTCACCATACACTATAACCAACCCCCCCCGCCCTCCCCCAAACCCCTCTCCCTCCCTCCAGCTTCCATGGCTTGATATACACCTTTTATGTGTCACTTTATCACTTAAGTGGAATTCAACGGTGTCATCACAAGTGTACACCTGTCACTTCTGTGGAATTCAACTGTTGTGTATTTTATTACTAACAATAATTGTTGTTCACTTCTGTGGAATTCAACTGTCGTGTATTTTATTACTAACAATTGTTGTTATAATACTATAACTACACTGGGGTGAGCCTGACTTACTTCTCTTGACTTAGCCTACACTAGAACACCTATTATCGTGACAAAACATTTCCAGTGAGGTGTTTGTTCTATTTTGTATTGTTCATATTGAGTGATCGGCAGCTGTTCTTACTTTCTTGGAGCTACAAAATAGTTACTCTCAGTCACTCTCTCTCATTTGTTACCTGTCTAACAAAACTTACACTGATTAATGTTCCTTGGGGTATATGGTAGCTACTGAGAGTCATTCCACCTTTTGGGGATTCTCTGATGAAGCTGGATACCAGGGGGTGGCAACGCAATGTTTCCATAATTACCTATAAGCACAACGATATAGCTACTTGTAACAAGAAAGAAATTTGGAAGACTCTTGACTACACAAAGACACATTGAAATAATGTTTGGTAATTACCTGTTCCATGTATTGTAACTTTTGAAGGTGATCATTTGTTATTAGAATTTGACCCTTTACCACATCAGAGATTTCAGCGAGAATCCTATTGTTATTGACAATACTTACATCATCAAATAGCACAACAAATATGCTTTAATACCAATTGATATGCCCTTTAAGACTTTTAGTGGTACAAATAAAAACATGTAGAATGAGTTTGACATTATTCTTCTATAATCAGTCCAATTATATACCTGTTTAGTACTTGTGGGTTCTGATGTATCTCCACCATAACAAAGCATAGAAGAGATGCAGTTGTCTCTTGGCCTGCATAGAGAATTTTTTTATTGCTAAACTTGGTGAATACAAAGGAAAGTACATACATTTCTTGAGAAGCCCAATGCACAATATATTACTAGCTAACTACGTATTGCTTAACAAATGTAGACTCACACCAATAAGCTACATACAAAACATACCTGCTGAATAGAAGGTTACAAAGTCATCAATCAAGTCTTCGCAACAAATCTCATCATTGTTTTCTATATAACGTGAAATGTTTTTAGTTAATATCTGAGAATCATGACATTATAATAAGGATAATAACAACAGTACAAACTTATAAATTCAACAGTGATTGAGAAAAGTATGTAATATGAGTGTTCAAGTCACTGGTTTGATGAATATATTACCTGGTACCCCATCAATTAGAATTTTGAACTCAAAATGGAATATTAATACCTTAATTCACTTGAAGATGCACTATCATGTCTTAGAAATAGATCATTTAGTAGGGTCATGAAAATAGTCATTATTCTCTGCTTTAAATGCCATGCCATGCATTCCTCTACTTCACCATGTTACACCATAAGCCTCATCTCAATATGCTAAACAACTGGTAATCATAGAGTTTGAGTGATGGCTAACATAGTGTACAATAAGTGCAATCCTATTAGCTACATGTCCTTCTACAGTTGATATTCCACCTAACCATATGCATTGCAATTTTTTGTTTCTAACCTGCAAATTTTATCATAAAATATAGAAGATCTTTTGGTGTTTCAGCTCCACTATTGCAAAGAGAAATCCTCTTCTGGATCCATCTCTTCCCCATCTCTCTTAACTGTTTAGCCTCCCTCTGATAACGCCTGGCTTGAAATGGATGGAAAATCTATGAATAATATATGATTGAGTTGTGTGTAACACATGTGTAGGTAAAGGATGGATACACTTATATGAACATAAATATAATTATTGACACTCTGCGGTAATTCTTAGAGTTAATAAAAGGGCTGAGATCTTTAGCTCTAAATACATCTGCTCTGCACTGTGTTCTATGACTAGTGATCAGTTGGTGGGGGAAAATTGAACTATTTAAACCTACCAGTGCATAATGTAATTGAATATGTGTGCAAAAAAATTTGTACCTGTTGGCGAGTTCATTTACCACCTTGTACAAACACACTACCTGGAACAATCCAGATGTATGGATATTTTCCTTCACCCCCTTGCTAAGGCTTTCAATTAAAATTGAAATATTTCGGAATGATGCATGAAACTTGTTGAAATTGAACATTTCTTCTGACTTTTCATAGTCTACTGAAAAGGCTATCTGCAAACAAGACCATAAATAGAATCAAATTAGACTGCATTGACTCGAATACATTCACAGGACGAAATCTAAAATTTCCTATGTCTCCAACTGTAGGATACTTCTCTTTTCATTCTACATTTCCTTATGAGGATAGTTCCAAATTCAACTTGGAGCTATCCTCATAAGGGAATGTAGAATAAAATTAAAAATATTCTACAATTGGTAAGGAAATTTTCAATGGGTGTCCTGTGATGTTCTCTCTATATATTATATGCTTGATTTAGCGTCAGTTAGTATGAATAAATGGGCAGTATTGAGAAAAAAATTAAAACATTGCCCAAAAGAATTTTGTAATCCAAAAGAATGAAAAAAAAACAAGAAATACAGTGGAACTTACTGCGGAGATAATGTCAGCTGTGTAGTCTCCTATCAATGATTTCATCATAATGCAACCGCCATCACTCGATTCAATGGCTTTGTATATTTGCTTTATAGTTCTTTCAGCACAGAAGTTCATTTTTGGAATATGTTCTCTTATAATTCTACACACAAATATAGATCTAAATTAGCCATACAGGTAGCTTTAGAACTTATTCTTTATTTGCAAATCCTAGTTGTGTAAGTAGTAGTAGTAGTTGTTGTTGTTGTTTTTAGGACTGTTGCTTCCCATCAAAGTCCAGCACAACTAACGTTTTATGGAATGCACAATCATATGCCCTTCTCTTCTTCTTCCAGGCTTCAGAATCTGGCTCAGTGATCAGACCATTGCCAAGTAATCTGAATAATATAATCACATCATTCTGGAATGCCTCCATTGCAATAATAGTGTTAGCTAAAACATTTACAAAAACAACAACAACAATCTATCATTGCTAACAGCAGTCACCAGCTTAGTGTAAAAGTTTCGTAATTTCTGATTACACTGAATGAGTGCTGGACTATAACTTATTGTTTTAAACAATAGAAATGTTAAGTAATTGATGCATCTGTAATTTGTCTAATCAGTCACCCTAATACAGTTTCACCATTTATTTTAAGTAAGAATTTAATTGTAAACAAGAAGAAAAAATGCAACGTCTTTTCTTTAATTTAGCTAAAAGTTTGAAAAAGGTCCTCAATAAACAGAAAAATTTCCCCCCACCTATGAAGCTGCAATACTTTAAAAGGCTCTCAATATGAAAATGCTCTTGTGATTTGTGTTGTTGTTTTTCCTTTCATTTTTCTCAAGCTTTGCAATACTTACTCGGCAAGTTCAGAGGTAAGGTAACAGAAATATTAGAGTAATTATTATAATGCCACTCAACTCTTTCATATATCCGTCATAATCCCTAACATACATACCTCTGGCCATATATAAATCTCATGTAGTCCACAAATTTTCTAGGCTTATTGCTGAAATGTTCCCTAAAGAGTATCTGTTAAATATAAAATATTATGGTAATCTGATATATCAATAGTCTACGTATACTTAACTACAGTAGAATGTCAGACATCTGAACTTCAATTATCCAAACACTTCAGTTAACCAAACACCCCAAAGTTTAATAATAGTACATGCAGACATGAAGAAATGCTTAACCACACCCTTCATTAGTGTTTTTAATAATACATTCTCTATGTTGTTCAGTTACCTAAATGTTATCCAAACAGCTCTCAGTCCCAACGTGTTCGGATGACTGACATTCTACTGTACATGTAATAGCTGGGTAGTGTCTTGTACGACACATAATCATGTATTTAGACATGCTCAGTTCATATATTTTATTATGTCAATATGCTTAGTGTTACTATGGTACTGAAGAATGTAAATACTTGACGTTAGCTTAGTTTGCTAGAATTGCATGTACATTCTCATTACATATATGGACAGAGACAGGTAGAACAACAAATGGACAGATAGATAGACAGACAAACAGGCAGATAGACAAGTGGCAGAGAAAAAGGGGGCTCTGGGGGTAGGAACCCCCATAATTTTGGGGTACAATATATTATAATGAAATAATTTCCCACATGAACACCTTTGAACCTTTAACCTTGAAGAAATGCTGTTAAAGCCACTCAATACAAAAACCTCTTCCTACACTACTGTAAGACAGATTAGCACATGGTAAGACAGACAGATGCAAATGGAGAGACAGACAGACTTGCAGACAGACAGACAGATGGATGAACAGCAGACAGGCATCATACTACTTTCCTTTCAATCAGCTCATTAATATCTTCAATAAAAGGAGGCTCCTATCCGGTGTCTTCATTCTTGCTTTGCAACTATCATTATCGATGATCATGACACTATTCACTCTTTTGTGAGTAACTATCGACACCTAGGCCTCAGTATATCTGAGAAAATAGAGTGTCAACTATTTTGTTCTATTGTATTTCATGGCATCATATGCAGGCGTTGACTTTAGATTTTGTCAAAATTACCTTTATGTCCTCTGGATCTAAGGCTATCACGAACACATGACGTATGAAGAATATCACAAACAATTTACCAGCTTCTTTGTACCTACAAAACAAAGTAAAATTCAGCCCTTAATCACACTATATCTCATATAACTAATGGTAGTACAATAACTAACACATGGTAGTGTATTAGAAACTTGATATTTACAAACAATGAAATTTTTACTTACCACTCATAGTATAATTTATGCATCGGATGTTTACTATAGTATACATTAGGGATGTGGCCAAAAACATAGCTGAAAAAATATATTAAATTTATGTCACATAAATAAGCATATGAGAAAAAATTCTACCTATATCTTCGAGGGGAGGGAAGATGCTGATATTTCCAGTAAATCCAACTCACATAGAGTAAGTAGCTAGAAAGTAGCACCAGGAGACAAGATACTGATGTGACCACTCCTATTGTGAGTGAACTATACCTATCATAGTCATCATGATTTGTATTACATGTGTTAATATGAAAATAGTTTTAGGTTAATTATAATGGCTATATAGGGTTCTATCTAGCAGGACGGGGGGGAAAGTTTCTCATTAAAACTTTTTAGCGTCCTCCTCAAAATTCTTAGCTTCCCACCCACCAGTATGTGCATGCTATATGCAGTATACCATCAGGCTGAGCCCCAGGCTGAGCCCAAAATGACAGCATTTCGCTCAAAATAATTTCATGCTGATTATATGTTCACTTTTTGCCTTGTAAATTATTATGTATAGAGCCAGTGGACTTACCCCCCAAACAATTTTTTTTAGATATAATATATAGTACTTATTACATGAGTCAGAGTGTGATATGGCAAAATATTTTAAGAGCAGGCTAGTTTATTTTCAAGAGCTAGGGGTGAGTGAAAATACAGCCTGAGTGTGCAATCTGCCAGAGTGTATTAATTGGTTTATTATTCTATGCTAGATATCTTCACTAAAGCAGTTAGTACTAGGGTTGGCAACTCCTGATGTAAAGTTGGCCTAAAACTCTTTAGCCCCCCCCCCCCCCCCACCCACACACACACACACTGTCTCTCACACACCCAGCCTATATTTTAGCTGCTGCTCTAGAGGAAGGTAGCTATAAAAACCCAGAAAACTGGTAAACCAGGCCTGTTGCTGTAACTACTAGTGTAATTAGCTTGCATATAGCCATGATTAACCTGAGTTATCTCCCTGGTCACGGTACCTAAAATAAGATTGTGAAGATATCTTGGAAAGATGGTAATAATTAACATTAATTAATTTATTAATTAATTTACTTATTTACTTATTTATTTATTTATTTATTATTTAAATAAATAAATAAAGAACTATAGTTTTTACCATCTTTCCACCAGAGGTCATTTGTCATGTCTCAAACGCTTTTCTTAAATACAAATAAATCTTAGAAAAATAGCTACAAAGTGAGTTTAAAAGTGTTTGATCTGGGTACAAGGCATCTAGCCTACACATCTATTGGTAAAACAAGCTCCTCCCAGACACACATGGCCTCCTAGAGTAGAGTGGGTTTATCAATAAATCAAGATAAGCATAAGTCTACATTCCAGCACAAGTAAACAAGTTTTATGGTTCATTAATTTGTTGCTAGGGTTACTTGACTTTGGGTACATAAATTAATGATCTCGCTCGTTAAGATATCTTGCATGATTAGTTTTAGAGTAGTAGGAAACTTTAATTATACAAAGGTGAGAATCAGTTTCACTTCCTTAGTAGCAATTCAAAATTAGCATTTTTTGCCAACAACAGCTAGCTAGTATTTTTTTTCCACCACAAGTAGTATAGCTATCTATTATGCCTACTGTGGGATTGGTTTGTAACCAGCCAATTCTAAACCATTGGTTATTTGACAGGTTGTAGTTGGGATGGGGTGGGAGGGTGGGGGAGGGGGGAGGTGGAGGGGCAGAAATCTTGCTGCATGTATTAAAAGGATAATTGTGTTGGTACATAAGTTGCTTCCAATGTCCCATTCTCAAGCAAACCTAGGAAGAGGTCTCCAATAGCCTTCAATTCCTATTCTTTACAATTTGATTAATAAACTGGTATATAGTAAACATAATAGCATAATAGTTTCACAGTCACTTGAATACCATATATAATATTATATATATTTATTTATTATTGCATGAGTCGTTGCGCAATATGGGAAAATATTTCACAAGCACGTGTAAGTATTTTCATGAACCAAAGGCAAGTGAAATACAAATGTGGGAGTAAAATCTCATTCCCATAATGTACAAGGAGTGTAATAAATTGTTTATAATACAGTAAATATTTTCCAAAACAGTAAATGTTCAGAGGTAGCTCCGCCATACTTAAAAAAAATCAGTTGTGCAGGACTACACATAGGCACTTTGGATTGTTTGCATTTAATATGGGGAAAAATTAAATGCTTAGCTATGTGACACGAAAATAAGGGAAAATATCCAATGTATAATAAATATATATTATTATAATACTTATACATGAATAAAGTGTTATATGATGAGATTTTCATGAGTAGGCGAATGTATTACAAGAACCAGAGGCGAGTGAAAATAAAGCCTGAGAGTGAAATATCTTGCCATATCACTCTGACAAGTGTATAGTGGTTTAAACATGCGAAATATCTTTACTGCAAGGGATAATTCCGGGGGGGTGGTAGGGGCCATGCCCCTCCAATTTTTGGCAGCAATAATTATGATATAATGCTCAGTAACCAAAGACGTGTAAACTAGGCTGGTTACAATCTCAGATGATATGGCTAGATATTTCACTCTCAGACTTTATTTTCACTCCGCCTCATGAAAATAAATTAACCTGGTCCTGAAATATTTCACCATATCATAGCCGTTTCAGGAGCCGAAGGCAAGAAAGTGTGAGAGTGAAATGTTATTAACATATTGTATTGATGAATATAATAAACTGCTTATTGTACATTCAAAACCGTAAAATGGTTGTGCTTCAAAGCTTAGTCAGTCTTTCTGGGGTAACTTCACCATACATCCACAAATAGGCATAGATAAATATTGCTGGAATTTTTTTGGGAAATATAGGCACATGGAAGCAATGAGAAATATGCTAGAAATATAGGCAACTTTTTTTTAGAATTAGCAGATTACTTAATGTGGAATGTGTGA
>WLWI01004768.1_pt1:0-10000 | contig 11402 bp, 6 predicted proteins | sample 6701501 | NCBI WGS metagenome assembly WLWI01 (sample SAMN12718690, study PRJNA515312) | sponge metagenome | isolation source: marine sponge | host: Mycale hentscheli | place: New Zealand: South Island, Marlborough, Capsize Point | collected 2014-11-01
TTTAACAATAACTGTAGACTTTTATGTTCAGCAAAAATAAGCGGATACTATCAATGATTGTGACGTTAAGAGAGTCCAGATGTGTGGGCGGATAGAGGAACTACTGTTCACATTGAGTGTGCTAAAATACATACAAATTTTGGTCACTTGTATTTATCTTTAGTTAACAATTAGGTCCACTTGATATATACTGCCATCATGACATTTGCAATCTGAAGTCACACCACAAGTACAGACTGGAATTAAAACTGGTGAAGTGTTGGATCCAAGTAGATATCTCAGCTACACTCAGTTACAAATAAAAAGAAGAAACATCTGCTACATAGTAGTATGTGTGTTTGTGTGTGCATGTGTAATGACACCAGCTTTCATATGCATTCCTAAATTTGGTAACAAATTACCACTTAATTATGCCAGCTCATTGTGTGCTGGATGGAACACAACAGAGACACAAGTCTGACAGAGGAAAGCTACAGAAATATAAACACCCGCAACTGAAGGCTGGCATGTTATGTAAAATTCCACCCAGGGTCCCTTATACGATTGTGGTTACTATAGTTCCGATTCAAAAAAATAATTTGAACAGCAGACACAGTTGTGAATACTCCCTGCTGATTCAGAAAATGAATTATTAGCCCACACTCTCCCACATGTAACGCAAGGAGTGAGAAATATGTGACCGGTTTTGGGAAAATCGGCCTAAACGCGGCAAACAATTTTTTTCAGTATCCCCGGGTAAAGCCTTATGGGTCGATTTTTTTCGAAATTTTTTTTTATGGCTAGACACCAGTTAGCTCTAGCTTATGATGCAGTTGTAAGCTCTGGCGTGCTCTAGAACTCACACTAGGAGGCTAGAAACACTAGCCGGTTGGACTCGTGTACGGAGAGTTGCTAAGAAATTATTGGTGGGCTTTTCACTAACAGCCGGGAAAAAACTGTAGCTAACTAATTCACTTACTATTCTACATAATTCACGTACTCACGCAATTCTCGCCATCATAGTTTCTTAAACCGGTTTATTCCATAGTGTCCCGGAGACACGCAGTAATAGTATACGGACACAAGGCACGCCCCCTGACCTTAGCAACGCCTTTACCTGGCGTTTTTTTTTTTGAAATCAGCAATAATAAGTTTAGCAAAAATACTGAAGTGTTGTAGTGTGTAGGGCGAAGACGGCTTGTGCTAGAGCTTCCAAATTAGGAGGAAGGCATCCCAAGGCCCCGTGCAGCCTACAGGTAGAATAAATTAGAAAACTTTAGATGCCGCGTTTAGCCGGGTTTTCACAAATCCGGTCACATATGTGCAAACATACATCCAAGACCCAATTTGGTACACAAGTTAATTGAACACATGTCCCAGCTGTCTTGCCATTGTCCTGGGGATGATCTCATCATGTCAACATGCTTCTGATGGTTGTGAATAATTGTACTTCATATTTCACTGTCATGTCCTTATGACACATTTAGCCATACATGCAAGTACATGAACAATCAAGCAATAAGAACTGTTGCCTAGTACGTCTCCTTTTTCACTATACTCAAAATTTGCTTAATCAAGACTAGAGCTATACCAGACAGGTTTCTACTGCTAAATATTATTTTTTCTATACATGACAAGTGCATTGAAAATTAGAAATAGCAATTACAAATTACAAAACAACAACATCAACAACAACTAAAATTCACACTCTGAATCACAAATGTAAATTGGTAAGTATAATTGTCTAAGCCAGCCGGTATGGTAAGAGTACCTGAAGCAATGATGTGTCCAGCCTGAGTTGCTTGCGTACCGTGTATATTCTAACCACCACCAACCCCTACCAAAAACTTGCCAGATGTTATATGTAGTTGTTATGGTAGTTGTTAAAATATCTAAAAAATTAATATTATTAAAGAAAGATTTTCTGTGTCAAGAAAGAATATTGGCTTGCTACCAGTAGCTATGTAGCTCACGTAAGCTGACGATACACACAGGTATGGAAGTTGGTCGATATAATTCAGGCTTGGCTACACATGTACACTAAAGTGTCTAAAATGGTGATTGACTAAGGAAATCATTTACATTCCTCATCCTCCCTCTCCTTCTCTCTCTCTCTCTCTCACACACACACACACACCAGTTCCGGGTTTAGTTCCAATTACTATAATAAAATTATTCATACTCACCTTGTGGGCTAGACATTGGCATCCTCACAAGCATTCCTACCCCTTCAGGAAAAATACATATCTAAAAATAAAGATTTAATACTGTACAATCCAGTATTTCATAATAATAATAATAATAATATTTTTAAAAAAATTGCAACAACAACAATAATAATGATAATAAATTAAAAGTAAGATTTTCTCACAAAAAATAATTAGAATACAGTTAGGTAATAATAGGACACACTCAAGTGTCACATTGCTTCTACACTATTAGCTCTATTGATTAAAAGTATATAACTAATGTTGCACGGTAAGTTCAAACTCTCCAATCAGATTGCTCAATTAGGTGAATATATTTCATCTCCTAGGAGGTGAATAGGTGAACCATCCAATCAAAATGAGTATTTATGTGTTTCCTATAGCCTAGAGTCATGGTACAAGTCGGTTGTACCACTCTGTTCAGTTGTCCACTTCTATCCTTGGGCCTTCAGCCCTCGGTTGTGCAATTCCCATACCAACCAACCTCCATGCCTCACTGTAACCTATATGGTACACCTCCATCTTACAAGTTCAGATAAAATACTACTTCAAGTATGCTAGCTAGATCAAGTGGGGAAAGGGTAGGACATTTTGAATATTGCAGAGCATTGCAAGAGCGCCTAGTTACGTCGGTTGATAAAATGTCCTGAAAAATAAACACTGAGGCTGCTGAGTTTCCAGAAGCAAGAAATCCTGCTATATATATTTCACCAGTTTATTTGACAATGTTCTTAATCCCCCCCCCCCCCCCAACAATGGATGTCGTTGGGTGTAATAAACACTTCATTAGAATCTATAAGTCCATTTCTAAAAATGTAAGTACGTCACTGTTACGACCACACTTTATCTAACAAACACATACAGAACTACATTCTTATCTCAATAGTACTGGTATTTTCTGTAGTCTCTAATATCACATTCTGACTATCTGAGTTGCCAGTAGCTTTTGACAACAAGCACTCACAGCTACTATAAACGGAAGTTTTAAAATTATGTCTGGTAAAGGGTCTCAATATCATAGTAACCTTTTGCCATAACATTTCGCGACTTCAAAAACATAAAGAATTACTGCACAGTGTTGAGTCTAACAGTTTTTAAGACCTACGTGCATCTTGTGGCATTCAGAAACAACCCAATACAAAGGGGTAGACAATTAAATTTCCTTGAATGATACAGGATCGCTTTGTGAAAAGATTCTATATGGGAAAAGATTCTGTATTGTAAAGGGTACACCACGAAGCAAACACAAAAATGTGAGGGTCAAAGTACAAAATAACATATGTATATCCACATATATATAAACTAGTGGTGTGCTTGAGCACAAATATCGAGCAAGCCTGCCTAGTTAGGCAACATACAACTACAGGATTGTTACTACATAATGTATACTAGTGATGTGCTTGAGCACAAATGGCGAGCGAGCCTAAAGACTATACTATTTTTATATGTATGATTTTGACTTCTAACACTGAAGCTACTCAAAATAAGGTCCAGTTTTTAAATTTCGCATACACAGTAAAGGGATTTCAGTGCCATAGTAACAACTCTCTGGAACTGCTTGAATTGAAGGAAAAAAACAACAACAAAACAATACACGTTATTTAAAAGTTTTCTTTGTGATTTTCTTTAGCTAAGTAGTGGTTGTAACACACAATGCTTTGACACAACTGGACATGCACCTACACAGACTTACCTTCGCGGTAGTCTAGTGGACAATGTATTTTCAAGTAAATACTGTTGCACACGGCTTATAACCATGATAAAGAGCGCATTGACTTACCACAGCCACTAACTCGAATAGAAATGGAAGTCCTGTAAGTTTTTACGTTTTAACTGCACCAGTAAATGGTAACTTCAGTAGTATAAAATGTAAACCATTCTGACTACTTCAATTACCAGAAATGCTTGAATAAGCTCTCAGCTACAAAAAAAAGAAAAGAAAAAAGAAAAGGCCAGAGTTATGCCATCGTAACCAATCACAGTAACTTTTTTGGGACTTAAAAACTCTACTCCTAACAGTATTTCGCTGGCTTCGCTCACTCAATAACAAACCAGTATCCCCAATTTTTCAATTGTTACCCCTAATAGTGTCTCACTCACTTCGCTTACTCGCCAATGTGTTGTATAAAAATGTGTGTGTATGTATATGTATGTACGTACATACATACGTATGTATGTATATGCAGTTCCATGCACCAGTAATCCACTGTTTGTGTGTTTTGAATATAATAAACAAGTGTAAGTACAAACACCAGTCATGTGTGGACAAATGTGAAAGTAAACAAATGAGTTGTAGTTAGATCAAAATAAATGGGTGCCTCTTATGTATTTAACATACATACATACATACTAATTTACATAGACTTATCCACACACGTACAGTACATACTGACTTATGTACATATGGTGTATGGAAGTAAACCATACACAATACATATTGACTTCTGCGACTTACATGCACTGGAAATACAGATATATGATAGGAAAACATCATGAATCTGTTGGCTTAGTATTCACACAAGCGCCATAGGCACGAGCGTAGATACTACCAATCAGACGAGTGATATTCTGTGGTATCCAATGAATGATAAATTTGTACTGCTCATGTGTGAATACCATAGTAATGAGTTTCTTGTGCAAAATAAACACTTGTATAACCTGAATGGGACATAATAACCAAACGTGATGACTCTTTAACTCAGTTGATATGGGAAATATTTGCTTAAGCCATATCCTGTTTACTTTAATGTACTTCCTACCTGGCAACGGGTATTAGGCCCTATTCAGTACATAATTATACAGCTCAGTTGATAACACTCACATCAGCCCTAGTCCTATCAAATGTTAATCTCACGAGCCTAACTTTGCCAACCACGCAGGGAGAAATGGCCTGAACTCTACCATTACCTCTACACTGAATATGTGTTAGCACTAAATCTTCCCTAATGCCCAGCTTTCTCAGGGCTTTCAGTTCTACAAGTACAAGTCTGAGGACATACATACAGAGTGATGATGTTTACCAGATTTGATAAGTTTGAACTGAAAAAAGTATATGTAAAATGTAACCTTAAAGGGAACGAATGATTTTGTCCCAACTCTTACCCTAACTCTCTATGATCTATACCTTTGCCTCTGCTTGGCTGCATCTCTTCAGCCAAGATAATTCTAGTGATCCATTTAACAAAAACATCTGCTGCAATTAATATAGTCAAACTGTCTGTAGCACATTGACAGGAATCAAACATATTAATTACATTCCAGTAGAACTTAGGATGGTGACAAGACCCTTCCACATGCAGTTAGTAAAGGGACTGGAAATAAAATATGGTATTAGCAGGACAGACAAACTAACACACTCACAGTAAACAACAGATAAGGATTTAGCTAACCATACACTCACGCTGCAACCTTAGCCATAGAACTAGTTAGTGCAACCAAGGCAAATGAACCCTGTATTTTACATATACTGTCACATTCACTCACCAGCGTGTAGCTTCACGAAGAGAACCGAAGTCGAATAATGGAGGAAAAAAATCAACCCCGCCATTTTGAGCAATAGTATAACTTTGACGATCTTTACCAAATTTCTAGGGTGGGGTGGGGGTTCCTGGGTACTTTCATGTTCTCCACAGCAATGGTTGGAATTGGAGGTTTGTTAGGGTACTACCCAGCTATACTAGCTCAGCCACCTTCCCTGCAGGTTCAGGGGTGACTTGTAACTAGCAAAGTAGTATGCATGTTGCATCCCAACCAGACTTCAATAGGGCCAGCTAAATGAAACAAGAGGTGTGAGCACAAGTTTATTCCCTGGGCAATTTTTGACCACATCCTCTATCCACGCAACTTGTACACCAAAATCTATGTGCATTAACTCAACAAAGAATATTAATAATTTTTCCAGATAAACACAATACAAAACAACATTAATATAATAATTATATAATTAACAAGTGTGAAACAAAATCATGATGTTGATACATTACAAATGCAAAAACAAATATATATATATATAGTTCAGCTTCTTTTTTTCTTTTAACACAAAATAGAAACACAATAATATATTCAATGACATAAGTACAAATGTACTATTAAGGTGGTTTTCTATGAAAATTGTCCTGAAGCTTGTCATCACTTCCTTGACCCAATTGGATAGGAAAAGGCTTTATAAATTCATTCTCCAGAACAAGTGTATCATCAAATCTCTCTGCTGGCTGATCTTGTTGAAAACTTAAATAGGCTTCACTTACAGAGTCACCAGAGAGGACCAATGATTCATGATCTGGCACCACATCAGTTTCACGAGCTCTTGGATCATCCGCATACAGGATAGCTACACTGTTGGAGCACATGGCACCATCTATTTTCGACTCAGAAGTACCATTGTTGCTATGCAATGTAGACCTTGATCCCGTCAGATGAGGAAGGCCCACCAATTCGGACTGAGAGAGGAGATACTTGGATTTCTCTGGCAATGAAGGCCAAAAAATATCTTTGTGTTCACCATTGGCATCCTGAGTGTTAATTTCTTGTTTATAATCACTAACAATGGTTTTAGCTCGAGATAAGTCACATTTTTCAACTAGACAGCTTTCACTGCTACGTCGAGAATGTTCTAGACTCCTTTGACCATCGCTTTCACAAGATATCTGACTGGTACTACTGCAACTACTATTTGGTTGTACTGGTTGTCCTACTAACTTACGTCTGTAGCAATTGCTGCCATCCACGGTTGAGTCACTACCCGATGAAGGTCTCAAATTAGTGCCTTTTGTGGTATGTGATGAGTGGCACAGCAAAGAGGATGAAGTGGACGACCTGGACACCTCTTCCACTTCCTTTCCTATTGAAGCTGAGAAATTACTACCGAGTGATGCTTCATACGAGATTTTCTGGTTGTATTCTTCTACAAATTTGCGAGTGAATTCTTCTTTGGGCTTGCTTTCATTTCTAGGATTTAAACCTTCTTGTTTTGGCTTTGTTGAGTTAGGAGACTCAGGAAGCTTCCATTTACTACGGAATGAAGCTAATCTGGTGTCTGGATTTTCTGTCTCATGGTACACGTTGGCTATGTTGGAGGAGAATGGGATAACAAATTCACCTTCTGAAGTTGATCCTGGCTGAGGTTGGGCCAAAGGTGAGTAGTCTCTTCTGACATTTTTACAGTAATGTCTAAGTGCCATAAGAAAAAAGATAGTCAAGAACAGAAAGATTGTGAATAGCAAGACTACTTCAGGACATTGGTGTGCAATAGGCGAGTTTGGCGTATCAGAACCATGACCGAACTTAATAAAGTTGCAAAACATGACAAGCCTTAGGAAATTGCTTATAATCAAGGATTGACTAGGCCTCAGAGAGCTGAATACAGGCACGATTATTCTGTTTTTCATCTTTGTGGTTTCCGGAACTTTAGGTTGAATGTGTTGCCCATTTGTATCTTTATCATTTGGACCACCATCAATACTTGTTAACTGGTTAGTATTATTAATGGCTAGTTTAGGAGGCTGAGGTAGTGGCTTTAAAGTTTGGTGAATAAATTCAACTTTTTCACTCTCATTTTTCATTGACATTTGCCATAAGTTGTGACAGCTTGAATTTATCGATGGCTGATATAAAGCATGGAATAACTTGCTATATTGGCCATTATGCTCCTTGAATGCTGTCTGATATATGGCATTATGGGATTGGCTATATTCACTGCATTGAGTGATGTCTGGCGAATCCCATGGTACGAGGTGATTAGCAGGCTGACCTGACCAGCCATGTTGCCTGTTATGCTTCCTATTCAACAAATCATGGCTAAAGGGCATGTAGGACCAATTCTTCGTGTGGTCAGACATCTCACCCATCTGGAAACTGATGCTATGGTCTAGTTTGCTCATACAGATGTGGGTGTAATATTCTGCCTCTCTTTCAGGAAAATTGGAATTACAAACTACCTGGCTTTCAAGGTTATTTGTGTGACCAGTTACCATTTTAGCAAAGGAGTGAGATAGATTAGATGCCTCTTTTTCAAAGAAGTGGGTGAGATTGATTACAATTTTTTCAAGTGTAATGTGATGTCCTACATTCTTAAAAGTGAGGACCACATGCCCTTTTTCCAAAAATGTGGGTGTGACCAGAAGCCATGATATTGTTAGGGAGTATGTATTACCAATCAACATACAGTGCCCATTTGCCAGAAAATGGGTACAACTCTTTATTAGGCTCTGGCCAACTGACCTTCCGTTGTATTGCTTTAGAGCATTACAATAATTTCTATGCTCTGTCATAGTCAAGCATTCCAGTCCCCTTGGAATGCTTGACTGTGACGGATGTTGTACTGCATGAAGAGTGAGTGCCAAAGAGGAGATAGGGAGTGATTGAAATGAATCTCCTTTAAAAGCCTCAAATGTGCTTTGATTATCTTTTTTGTCAAGGAGTTCTTTTTGCACTCTATCTTTATCGACATCCATAAATAGAGGTGTAAGCTTGACCAATTGTAGGAATTCCCACTTTGGTAGGACATCCAGACATTTTGGTATGAACACGATAACGTACTCCACATCACCATTATGTTGAGCTATACATAGGTGGTTTTCCCTAGACGATCCATCCCTTGTTGAGAATGACGATGGAAATGATATGATATCATTATTAGATGCGTATTGCAGCTGCACTATAATTTCAACATTACCACAAAAATAGAAGTTGTTAAATTCAATAAATCATGCAAAGACATAGCTTAACAGTATGAAATCATTAGCCATACACTAGTCTTTTGTGGTTGTGGTTTAGCAGAAATGGCGAGTAGGCTAGCCTAGCAGCACCTGCCAGTGTTAAAACAAGCAAGTTCAGTGGTGGAATTAATATCAATGATTGACGTTCATTTTTTCTTGATGATGAACTGACTTATTCACTCATTTTGTCAAAAATATCTTTAGTTCAAATAAGCTAAGATTTTATCTTTCTCATTTTAGCAGCACATTCATTTCAGTTCTGAACAGTCACATAATTATTGGATGAAAGAATGTAATTTTGTAGGGAATAAAATAGCTATAAATCATTTCCCAAATAGAAGCTATATTTTGCCCATTCTAAAAAAGAGCCTTTCCAAAAAATTCTAGATCCTCCCCAGTAAACAGCGCCAGAACATCTTCTGTTCTATATAGTTACTCCCATCTTTGATAATGACTTCGCAAAAAAATTCTTAAATTCTTTAGAAACCAAGTTATATTTCCCTATGAAGAGTCTTTACTATGACACAAACGCCATAAGCAAGCTATATACCACTTATCAAGTCGTTTTATTAGAAATGAATATTTTTAGAGATTCTGAGAAGATGCGGTAGGCATTCGGATATAAAGCATTGGCAGTTTTGTTTGTTGTCAAGGCACTCTGGACTTGACACTATATTTGTTGCTATTACCGTTCTATGTGAATATTCTCAGTCCAGCTTGTGAAAAAATTGTGCCTTTCATGATTAAAGAGCATGAAAAATTGATACAGTGTTAGAATGCACCCTAATTAAGGTTTTTGGCTATAGGGACATTGCAGATTCACCCTGTAATAAAAACACTCGTTTTGAAAATGGCCGCCATTTTTAATAATTAATGGCCGCCATTTTTAATAATTAATGCTATGGTTATGCTAAATCAAGTTCATCATAGGATTATCATATTGATAAATTTGACCTCACAATATTTGTATAAATGTTGTCAGATAAGTTATTACAATTCCTATTAAAATACAAGTGCAAATATAATTGTTCTCAGATATTGATATTTCTGAGTTACTGGTGCCCGTCCCTAGCTGCCCCGTCCCTAGCTGCCCGTATT
>WLWI01004769.1_pt1 | contig 11401 bp, 6 predicted proteins | sample 6701501 | NCBI WGS metagenome assembly WLWI01 (sample SAMN12718690, study PRJNA515312) | sponge metagenome | isolation source: marine sponge | host: Mycale hentscheli | place: New Zealand: South Island, Marlborough, Capsize Point | collected 2014-11-01
TTACCGCATACGTAATTTAATAACTTGACTTTATTTTAGTAGCTTGAGTGTTAGTTGTTAAAATCAAATTTAACAATAGTGTAGTTTAAGGCTCGCTCGCCATTTGTGCTCTAGCACACCACTAGTTAGTATTAATGAGTTCAATGTGCTCAAAACAATGTATTCCTAGCACTGAATTCCTGCTTGACAGTGCCAGAGAGGATTTCAGTGCCTGAGCTGGTCAACATAACCAACACTGTAGCACAGTCCCTCAAAATAGATGATCCACCCATACATATGCAATACATTTTTTATGTAACATAGTTATTTCTCTCTATCACGATTCATTGACGGTCAGTCATAGTCAAACATATTCATTAAAAATTGTGGGTTAAATTTTGTGCTCTATTTACTGGTGGGTGTGGTTATGGTCCCTGAAGCTCCTCAGAACAAGTTGGAGTTTATGCTATACATACAGTGTTCAAAACTTCAGGATTTGAAGAGCCAGGATGGAGCTAAAGAATGGATCAGCAGTTAAAAGTACACTGTTGGCTTGTAATTAAAAATTGTTGAACTACAATCACCAATCACTAGACCTATAAATGTTAATGGATGCACAAAAAGCATCAAGGCATTCCTTGATGGTGTGTGGGTAGATGGGGTTGACTACCTGAGTGTATTATAGGTAATCAGTCTTACTCATATATTTCTAATTCTTCTAAAATGCTGAGTAAAATTGACTCAATAAAAGCTCAGTTATAGTCACCTATAAAGAGTCTTTATCATTAAAGGCAATAGCTATGTAGAATGAACTACATTATTATAATATTCTTGTACATCTAATCATGAACGCACATCTGATGCACCATGTATTAATTTATGGTGTCTTTATTATGTTTTTCTTTTTGAATAAATTGATGTGTGTTTCAGTTGAAATTTTTGTTGTTATTTTTATAAAAATGTATCTGCTGTTAAATTCTTTGTCTATTGCAATTTATCATTTCACTTGCTGGTAGTTGATGAAGTTTGATCAGACAGAGTTTGGGGCAGTTGAAAACGTTTCCATGGACTCCACAGGATATATCTATGTTCTTTCAAACTGCCAAGGCAAACAGAAACAAATTTCATTTATCATTTTCTGCTCTTTCTGCTCCTTATTTCTCATAGAGTATTTGTATCAGACACTTATGCCAGACATGCAGGCTACAATGAAATGGCAGCTATAAGTAATACATAATCTGCTCAAATTCAATTTCAGAACGATTTGCACATAAAGATGTTTTCAATCAATTATCTAATCTCTTAGTCCACTGCATGTATAGCATGCAAATCTGTAAAATAGAGTTCAAATTAGCAAAGGAAAATGTTTGATTTGTCAAATTGAGTCTAGTTAGCTCAGAACTAACACCAGTAAATGAAGACACCAATTAAAAAAACAAAAACAACAACAACAACAACAACTGCTGCTTATTTAGAAATATAAACCATTTCAGGTACAATTTCCAGCCAAATTTTCTTTCAATTCTAATTCATGTGTGGGAAATTAAAAAAGTTTGCATAGCATTCTCATACCAATGGAATAGATTGAGTGCGGCAAACTAGTGGTCAACTCCTCAAAATTGAGACGATGGTTACCAACAGTTTCCTCAGCAAGGTCTTCATGCTTTCCACTCCAGCTTCCCATATTCCTCAAAAGCGGGGAGACCAGCTGGGTGAGAATTTCCAGTCGAGAGAGTGAGAGTGATGGATTCTATCTTTTGTCTCTTTGTTATGCAGTAAATGAGCCATAAAATTGCTTTAATTTTTATTTTAGGTGGGTCTATTAAATGAGACCAATCTCTTTCACCTTTTTATTTATTTATCTTTTTTTTACCTTATTGTTGTTGTTTTGTTTTTGTTTTTTCTAATAGCATATAGCTAGCTAAAGATGGTATTCAAATGGCCCAAGTGAGAGCAATGATGGACAGATTGAAATGACATCTGGATGTAGAGAGACACTACACAGTTCTATTATCTTCATATTTGTGATTAGCAATATTGCTATTAATTTGCTAGTGTAAATACATCCTTCAGCATAGTACAGTCATTGATTAGCTAATGGTTGTTAGCATTTTATTTTTCTGAGTAGCTAGCTTTAAATCTTTTTTTTTTTTTGCCTTCAGAAACTGCTGCATTACTTTTAATTTTTTTCCATCAGATTAGCTATAATATTTTTGTACACTTTGAAGCTTCAATTGGACACCAATGTTCAATGATAGTGAAAAAACAGTTATTAGTTTAATCAATTAGAAATGGCACCAATTGCTCATGTCTAGGCCTTGACAAAATTCGCTTAGCAAAATGCAATCAAAATGGGTAGCAAAAAGAATAAAGAAATGCACAAAATGGACAGGAAAAGCACAAAATAAGCAATTCTATTTGGCATAATTGACAAATTTGAAGCAGTTGAAGTGTGAGCATGGAGTGAATTCATTAGAGTCAATCCTGTAAGTTTTTTCTCTTGACCTTGTATCTTTCTCTGTCATGTCTGTATTCGATAGCTAAGATTTCCCAACTTCTGCTGGTTTGATCAGCAGCAATATCATCTTCAGAATATTAATAGCTACAGCTTGTCCATAAATTTTTTCTATGTTTATCACACTGATAACTGAATTATTTATTGGGAAGCAAAATAGGAGCAAAGTAGGTTAATAGAAAAACAAAATTGGTAATTTATTCAGCAAAAAAGAATAAACACAGTTCCATTATAAAACAAACCTCATCATATCCCATATTCTCATCTCAATAATGATCTGAAACACCAGTGTCTATCAAACAACAAATATAATAAACTAACAGGTTATGAAACAACAACAACTAAAGAAAAACAACAACAACAAAAATCATTATTTAGATCTAAAATTCTATCACCTACAAAATTCACTACGTGTATCAGTATATTCATTTGGAACAGACAAAAACTTGTTGCGAGGTGGATCCCATTCCTACGTGCTCCTGAAATGTAATATGGGAGTAGTAAGAGTATTTGAAACTCAAACTTGTGAATTCTTTCAATTTCAATTGCTACCTAATAATAGTACAAAATTACAAAATAACAAAATCCCTTAGGATAAACCATGATGTACCAAGAAATTTTATGGCTAGAATTTTTGCATCATTTTTATAGTGTAAGATAATGCAGCTATTTTTGTGAGATCATATCTTTTACACCATTTTACCCCATGATTTACCACAAAATTTCATGAATATCTAATGTTATTTTGCAGAATCACATATCCCAAAATATTTTTTAATTTTCTAAGTAATAGTTAGAGCATAAGCGCTTGGGTAGGTGCATTTAGTGCACTAAATCCACCAGTACCTAAGTGGCATGCATGCTCTAACTATTTTATATCCCTTTTACCCAGGCCTGCCCAGTGGTGTCAAGCGAATTTGGTGTCAAGAGAATTCCGTGTCAAGTGAATTCAAATCCTGCACATTTGAATAAGTGCAGACAAAACTAGCCATTGGGCGGAGTTGTGGAAAAGTAATTCAAAAGACCAGCCTAATTGTAGGGATAGGCAAGGTGTCAAGCGAAAATTCTTCCGTGTTGCCGCCCAAAATTAAAATTCAATTAAAATTCAATTGAAGCACTCCAGAAAGTTTACTTTAGCATTGTAGCTGCCAGCTGTTATCTCCAGATCTAACTCTAACAGTAAAGCAGCTAGCTATGGTAAATTCCTGGGTACGAGAGCGGCAGCAGGAGAGTTATATGACAGGGCTGGTCCCATATAGGTGGATATGAGAAAGTAGTAGACCCTGCATATCCGGCTTCACATAACCTGCTCCCTACTTTATGGCCTATTCTATTAAACTAAAACTCAAAAATAGCAATACCCCAAGGGTGGTTAGTATGCACAGTTCATATACCTAAAGGCAAAAAATAGTGCACACTTACCAAGTTAGTACACCTAGTAACAATATAGCAACGGGATCTAATAATAATAATAACAACAATAATAATTTAAAATTATGACAAGTTAATGAGTGGGTTGACAAACCCATTATTTGATACTTCTCTCTTTCAGCAACTCCTTATCTGAGGTGCCTCAGCTGTCAAACCACACCCACATCCTGCCCTCTGACTTGATACCTGACGAATACAAAGCAAGTGTCATTGAGTTTGTGCCAATAAAATATCCAGGAGTAATTAAAAGCAGAGAGTGGGAGTGGCAGGAAACATGCAGGCTGACAATGACCTGTACACTGCAATAGATGCAGCCAATGAGTTGCAGCAAAAGTCTGTGACGATGAACAATACAGAGACTTCGAATGAGGAACCAAATCTTAAAATGAAATTCAAAGTAGATCGTGATGAGTGTCGCACATGTGTACTGTTGCTATGGGGAGGGTGTGTGACGGGACTGGTGGTGCTGGCATTGGCTGGAACTGTGGTGGCTCTAGCTATCATATTCACTGGGTTCGTAGACGTGTGCGCCAAGTCATGCCCAACGCAAGGTGAGGGAAGCATAGGCTGTAGTGTTGCATGGTTTCTACAGCTTGTTCACTGTAGATAGAGTAGTGTGTGTACGTGATTAACTGGTCATTCTGTGTATGTGTGTGTGTGTGTAGCTACGACATCAGATTCAAGTACACAATCTTTGGTACAGGTGAGTGATTGTATGTATGTGTGTTTGTGTGAAGATATGTGTTTGTGTGCAGGTGTATGTATGTGTGTTTGTGTGAAGATCTATGTGTTTCTGTGCAGGTGTATGTATGTGTGTTTGTATTAGTGCGTGCTGTGTTCCATGTTCCTATTCTGTCTACTGTACAAGTTGACTGTTAATTATTTTCTTGTGCGTGTAAAATCTACAAGATAAAATCAATGAGTTGGAATCACGTCTCAATGTAAGTAGCCATTGTATTGTCTCCTGTCACTGTCCCCTGTCACTGGTAGAGGGTACACAGTAACTCATATGGAGCGTCCAGTTTAAATAAGAAAAGCGTGATCTTAAAGTTAGACTTACTACTATCACATGACTTCTGGTATATTGTATTGTTACCTTGTCAGGTCTTACCACAAAAAAGCAAACCAATTTATGCAGCAGAAGAAAGAGAACCTCACTATTCCCATTGACTCTTATACATTTTTTTTTGATTTCGTCAGAATTTCGTACTTGACTTTAAATGCGCAATGGCTTCTGTTTGGGATTTTCCTAATTCAGACCACAGGATGGACAGTGTCCAGTAGAGGTAGGTAAAGTCCTTTCCAAGGTTCTCTGGAGTGTCAGATGAACCACTCCGCTAACGAACACTGCTTAGTGTCGTTAGAGTTCAATAGCTCCTATCACAGCTGAACCTCGGCCTTGCCACGTCGGCATGAAGTGGTAATCGTAAAAATATAACCACATAGCCTCTGACCCAAAAGTCGCCTGAAATTCCATCTCCGTGCAATTAACCATGTGTTTGGTAGCTCCTCTACAATGCGTGCACATACATGTAGTCAATTGGGAATAGGGTCTCTGCAAACGTAATCATTTATGAAGTACTAGAGGTTAGTTAATAGGGCACTTCAAGCTAGTCTAAGCTGTTTTCTCCCATTTTTTTCCCCTTGTCAAACACTTTTCCCATTCAGGTAATGATGATACTTTACCAACACTGATCAGCTCATGAATGGTCATCTACATTACTGACACACAAGCGTATTATATAGATGAAGTCTACGAAAGATGAAAAAACTTGATGTAGCTTCGCACATTATCTGGTTTAAACAGAATTTTAAAATTCCATTTTGTTGTTAGCATAGCCATAAACACAAGTGAAGCTTCTGTGTCACCTTTTACAGACTGTTTTATGTCCATTAATACATATGTATACTAATTTAAGATACTTAGCTATCATACAACTACGCATGTGGACAGAGAAAAAAGCTTAATTCATTCCCTTGCCAGTGGAACAGTAGAAGCTAATATGAAAATTAAAAAGTAGAATTATGTGAGTAACAATTGTATATGCTCTAAATATTTTAACATGCCGATAACATTTTACCACTTAAAATTTTTAGACTTATGCCAACATAGATATTAATTAGCTCTGGTTGTAGAAGAGGTAAATCAAATAATAGTAGGGTTTTTTTTCCCCTCTGTGTAGCCAATATATGTTTAATTTACAACTTAAACCGATGTTTCTAAATTTTGCTGACATCCTCTTCATCAGGTTAAGTATTAATGAAACATTAATGACCTTTAAAAAAAGCTGCTGTTTTTATAATTATTTCAGCCAAGAACGACTGATTCATGGGATGAATTTAATGTGTGTATGTGTGTGTGTGTGTCAGGAGTCAGTTATTAACCCAGTCATCTCTCCTAGTTCTGGTTCAACTCAAGTTGCTCCTACTATGACAGATGAAATGATCACACCCACTTCCCCTGCCATGAGTGCCATGCCCCCTCCTCCCATGATGGAGGATGTGTCTATAACTCTGTCTAATGTCAGTCTCTTCATGAACTGTTCCACTTCTATAGAGGAAACATGTACTATAGGGACCACTGAGGCTCAGTGTATCACTAGATCTGGAGCTACTTACCAGAGACCTGGGGTAAATGATGATGGTGATAGAATCAATTCAGCCGAGAATGACGGAAAATTGTATTAGTGTTTATAATGTTACTGATTACTTACACAGGAGTTCATCATGGACATATCCTGTGTGAGGGAGACTCCAGCTAGTTCAGATCGGAATGGCCTGTCCTGGGTTCTCTCTATAGACAGTACTAGCAATGCAGTAGAGTGTCTGTGTTATGTGGTGACATCTGTTGCCGGAGCAAATGCAGAACGTCGACCAGAGACATGTGGACTCAGAGTGACTCGATGCAGTGCATTCTCTAGTATCACATCCACAGCCACCATTACCAGTTCACCATAATTATTCTGCTGCCCCTGTAATTAGTAGTCTGGTTATTTTTCTTATTTGAGCCATTTATTAGATTTTCTTTACCTCATCATAACTTTGTGTACCTGTTACCATCACTCTATCATCCAGCAATTCTTGTTCATGTATGAATTATATAACCACAAACTAATTAATGAACCAGAATTGGTTATTATGAATTCATATGCTCAACCTATGCTAAGGCAGCTATAGTTGAATGAAGATTTCAAGTAGGAGTGGTCACTAACTGATGGTATTCATATGCAGGCAGTGTTCTATGATATAATAAATGTTTGGTGTAGCAAGTATGAGTGTATTCCTATTTGGAATGTAGTCCTTATTGATTGAGTTAATCACTATTATTTAAACTAGATATAGCTAGGACAAATTTCTACTTTTCTTTATTCTGTTTGTTCTAGTGTAAGCTATAGATACATGTAGGTTCAATGCATTCCCTCTTAATCCTGCAGTTCCCACTCTACATGCTAACCAGTTAGTTTCTAATGTCCACTATTTGTCTGATTTACGCAGCACTAGTTGCTGAGTTGGTTTGACTAGGGTAGCTACCTGGAACCGCTCCTCCCCAATTAACAGGTGCTAACTGGGAATAATTAAAGGAGTGGGTTGAAGCATCATTAATACCAGCAGCCACTTTATCAACTACAGACTTGGAATTTGTGTTTTTTCCCATGTAAAGGTGTGGGTGGGTGGAAAGTTCTCACTCTGTTCTTTGCTTGTGGATCTGTTGAATGCCCCTCCCCACCCACAATACTTACCAACCAGTTAACTTTGGCTAGGGTAGCTGCCTGGATATCCTCCCCCAAATCAACATGTGCTGACTAGCACTAGGTGAAAACTGAAATTTCCTGCATGTTGCAGGGTAGAAACATTTCCTATAGTGTGGGACATGCAGGAAATTTCTGTTTTGGCCTAGTGTGGGGATAATTAATGCAATCTGCACAGTGAAGACAGGCCATGCTCAATGTGGAGGCGGATACCAACTGTTATAACCTGATATGCACACTGTTAATAGTTACTTGCTAATTATATCAAAGTCTTTAATCAGGTATAACCATAATATTAAATACAAAAGGTGATAGCACAAATGAAAATGACTGACAATGACTAACTGGTAAAATGAGATAGAACCTAGGTTTTTAAGTGCACAAAGGAATTCTATAGTAAACCACAATACCACAAACCACAGACATGTAATTACACACAGTACGATTCATTGCTCAAGTCACAACACCAACCATGCAGGTTTTAATTGTGTGGTGCTTAAGGCCGTCCTGGGGTGAGCTGAGCTACAAACCTGCACAACCCAGTAAGGCCTGCATACTAGCTGAAGTATCACACTTCAAAGAATTGATTGGAGTATGCTTAATAGGAACAGTTCCAGTCATGCATGGGGTGAAGATATGTATTTGGGTACTGTAAAGATAACAGAATAGGTATCTATAATATTATGTTGTGGCCATCAAGATGTTAAAAATGATAATCGTGTTAACTAGGCCTGCCAGATTATGCTAGCATTTTTTCTGGAATAATAGACTTGAATTGCAGGGTGGAATAATTATAAGCATTTAAAAGAATAATAAAGGGAAAATGAGAATAATAAATCCATATAATCCTTAATTAGCTAGCTATAAAAGAAAAACAAGAGTGCTATTTTTTTTCCTCTTTTTCTTTTCACACCTAAAGAACTTAAACATTTAGAAATGTAGATATAAAGTAGATCTTCATAAAAGCAGCTAGGATAGTTTGGCCAAATTCCAAAATGAAAACAATTATTTTGAAAATACTGGGAGAACTGTCACCTCATACAGGCTCAGAGTCAGCAAATCATCTCGAGAAGTATGCTAAATGGTTTCTCTTCTTGAGCAACTCAAATATTATACAGCATCGCAATTGACAAAAAATGTAAGTTATTGCCAGCCGACAAGAGATGTTGCGTCCACTTCTTCACATATTTGCTAACATTCTTTAATTCCATATTCCACATTTCCCCCTAAATGTTTGGGTAAGGTTTCTCTCAATTGAACTTTTTCAGCTGTGGCAGAGCATGTTTTCTCTATTCATTAAACATATTCACGGGCCTTCAAGGTTTTCACTGAAAGATTGCTAGCTGTAGTGAATTCTCTATATTGAGTAATTCAGTATAACATAAGAGAGACTGATTCTTTTACTCATTCATTTCATAGCGTACCAACTTTGTATAATATACAGCTACTGTAATCATCACTATTTTCATATAATATTTCTAATAGGAATAATAAGAGAATAATAAGAAAATGTATAGAGTAATATACTATTCTTGTGGAATAATAACACAATTTTTTTAAATAAAAAAAAAGAATTATTCTAAAAATTTTGAGGATAATCCAGCTGGTCCTATTGTTCACATTATCATCCACCAATTCACCTTATCAACTGCCATCACCAAATCAAAGAACGATTCTCTAAGCTTAAACAAATTCCTCTGGTGTATGAGGAGGTGTGATGGATGGGAGTAGGAGAACAACATAGCACTTCACACAAACATGTTCATTAGAATTTGCATCATTAGAGTAAAATTCTGACTCACTACTAGTGAATTATGGGATATACAGCTTGTATGTGTCTTCAGATTAAATGTCTGCAGCCATTTTTTTTAGTAATGAGAGAAACAGATCCCCCTGAAAGCAAGACAGGTCAGGCTTGACAGCAACGAGAATCGTTCTTTGATTTGGTGATGGCAGTTGATATGGTAAATTGCTGGATGATAGCGTGAACAATAGGGCCAGCTGGATTATGCTCGAAATTTTTAGAATAATTCTATTATTCTAAAAATTCATTTGTAACAAGTTATCGTTGGCAGATCCAACACTTGGAGAATGAATTGAACTCCTTTGTCAATCAATGTTTACAAGGACCCATGTTATTCATGGGATTGAGCTTCCGCCTCACTAATAGACACTAGGAGGGACTGTTGAGCAGAACCAATCAAACAGTGATCAATTATATATGAGACATTCTTCTGCACATGTGGAATATCTATTAAGTACCTGAGTTCCCAACATTAGGCCTTGTTAAATGATTCATTTTCCTGCCTATTACATACTCTATTCTTGTATTGCAATATTGCACAATCAAATTTTATTAACCTATTATTCTGTTTAGACAACCTATTATTCTTTAAAAAACCCAATCATTCTTTTACTAAAAGTCACAAATTAGTTAATTAGCAAGTCAGAGCTCTTGAATTTGACATTTGAAAAAATACAAATGACTACAGGAAATTAAAATTTTTGCCCTGTGCTGGGGTAAAGCCATCTCCTTTCACACTGTGCATGTCCTTAGCCATATACACATAGTGGAGATTAACATGGACTCACATCCAGAAACAGCTCAGGGACATTCGTTGTATGTGGACAATTGTCTCTTGGGAGCCATTACATTAACACAATAGACTCACTTCAAGAGGAGCTGTATGCTTTACCGAGGCACCTGATTTGAGAGTGGAGGAGCAATCCTATTCTTTTCCGGAGAGACTAAGAGAAGTAGCTGATCTTCATTTTCCAGTTTCCAAGAAAGTGTGCCTTTGGATGTAGTATTGTAGTCGCCATTGAGAACTAGATTACAATAAATAACCCATCACAATTTTATTTATAATTATTTTATATTATAATAATACTTGTATATTTTAACAACTGCAATAATTGTGGAAAATTCTCCATATGTATGAAGTAAAATTACTTGAATTCTTTCAATGATTCAGTCATTCTCGGCTGAAATAATAGCAATTTTTTCTCATTTTAACAGTCAATATAGTTAATTATAACTTAATTTAAGTTATAATCAAATTGACTGTTAAGAAGAGAAAAATTTGCTATTACTTGAATTCTGTATATATGTGAGTATAACCTAATTAATACATGTTGCCTCCAGACACGCTATGATTATACATATGGCAACAGTAACGGTTATACAAATATAAACAGGAAAAAACTACTGTTGTTTGTTATGTCATTAGTAGCATGAGCACGAGTAACCACGTGATATAATTACAAGGAGTTGTTATTTCTTTACGATAAGAATTTAGCTAAACATTTTTGGGGACATGGGTGTTTACCGCAATCATATAAACAGTATCATAAACTAGTGGTTTAAGTTTGTATAGCAGCTATAAGCACCAGAGCCAGCATTACAGAAAGAAGCCAAAGACAAGCACAGGTTTGTATAAATTTGGGAGCACACACTGTATTGAGTTAAGTGTCCTAGTGTGAGGTAGGGAGCACACACTGTATTGAGTTGATGGGTCTAGTGTGAGGTAGGGAGCACACACTGCATTGAGTTGATGGGTCTAGTGTGAGGTAGGGAGCACACACTGTATTGAGTTGATGGGTCTAGTGTGAGGTAGGGAGCACACACTGTATTGAGTTGATGGGTCTAGTGTGAGGTAGGGAGCACACACTGTATTGAGTTGATGGGTCTAGTGTGAGGTAGGGAGCACACACTGTATTGAGTTGA
>WLWI01004770.1_pt1 | contig 11400 bp, 9 predicted proteins | sample 6701501 | NCBI WGS metagenome assembly WLWI01 (sample SAMN12718690, study PRJNA515312) | sponge metagenome | isolation source: marine sponge | host: Mycale hentscheli | place: New Zealand: South Island, Marlborough, Capsize Point | collected 2014-11-01
CGTGAAAGACGACAACAAGTCTTTAAGTGAATTCTTGAGGACTATTGAGGGCCATATAGAAGGTTTGCTGGTCACTAAAGGCTTCACTGCTGAACAATTGGTGTGTGGCATATTGTCTCCCCTCATGGCTGGACTATCCAAACAAGAATGGAAAAGCCACATTGCCAGTACACACCACCCTCCAACTCTTGAACAGCTCACCGATTTCATTATTAAACAAAAAGACGCAACCCGAGATGATCGTCCCGTGGAAGACGCAAATTCGACCATACTGACGAGCCAAAATAAAACGAAGCTGCCATACAAAGAGAAGAAACAGCATGAACTGTTCTACATGTCCAAGAGGAAAAGTTACCAACCTGCAATTACTGTCAACAAGGTCACTATACCTTTAAGTGTCCTACATTGATCAGTCAAAATGTCGACAAAAGGAATGAAGGAGTGAGACAGAAAAGACTCTGCTATAACTGCCTTTCAAGTGATCACATAGTAGGTTGTTGCAATAGTCGCAAGAATTGCAAGCATTGTGGTAGAAAGTACCATACCTTGTTGCACCGATCAACTCCTCCTGCTGTTACCAACCCCCCTTTAGTTCAGACCAATGATAATGTTAGGCATCTTAATGATGTTGCTCCTGTTCTACAAGCTTTGAACTATTCACCAGGTTCTGTACTTTCAAACAGCTTTGGTAGACGTGTCATCCGTTTGTAATGTCCAACGTACAAGAGCAGTTTTAGATCCAGGAGCTGCTATGTCTCTGATAACCTCAAGACAAGCAAATACTCTGAAAACCACAAAACAGAAAAGCAGCATTTATATCGGTGGACTTGGTGGTGGATCTACTCCGAGCAACAGCATTGTCACAGTCAATATGAATTCATCAGTGAATCCCACAGTTCGTCAGCTTGTGATTCAAGCTCACGTAGTTGATCACATTTGTGACAGACACCGAGCTCAAAATCTTGATGCTGTCCACCAACTAGATTTTCTTCGAGGCAAAACATTAGCAGATCCATACTTCTGTAAATCTGGCAGAGTAGACCTTCTCACTGTTATCAAATATTCCAACCGATGTCGCCGACATATGAGAATTGAGGACGCTCCTGATCGAAATTTAGTGGCCATCGAAACTATCTTTGGCTGGGTCATTGGAGGTGATACTCAAATTAATGAAGACTCCGAGAATAAAGAAATTTGTTTATCCCTGTTACCATGCTGACTACTATGAAGATACAAGCACTGATGAACTATTGAAGAAGTTTTTTTAACAAGAAGAAACTCCAACCACAGAAGAGCCTTCCCTTACTGCGCAAAATCAGCAAGCTATTGACTTATTCAACAAGTCAACAACTCGCCTAAAGGATGGACGTTACGAAGTTCGTTTACCAAGAAAAAAATTAGCTCCACTACTCGGAGAATCTAGACCCTTAGCTGAGAAACGATTTCTCCAAAATGAACGCTTTCTTCGACGCAAGGGCACCCTAGATGCATATGTAGAACAAGTAAAGGATTATGCGGTTCAAAATCAACACTCTGGCGTATTGCTCAGGATTATTCCAAGGAGCATCCTACTGCATCTCTTGTGTCTACTAATTTTTATGTGGACGACTTTCTCCATGGATCCTCCAATCTTCAAGAAGCACAATAAGTTAGACAAGACATTAACGCTCTTCTTCAACGTGGATAGATGCGCCTTAGGAAGTGGAGGACCAACTCTCCTGAGCTCCTAGCTACTATTCCTGAGGATTTATGAGAAACAGAGCCCTTGAAAATAGGCACAAACTTTGAGTTAGGCAGTCCCAAAGCTTTAGGACTGCACTAGAACACCACCACAGATACACTGTTTGTGGCAATGCCCCAACCAATTCCTACCAAACCTAATAGCTTCTCAGACAGCAAAGGTTTTTGACGTCCTAGGATGGTTTGCTCCCATCACAGTGAAAGCTAAACATCTACTACAGTTAATTTGGAAATCTGGCATTTCCTGGGACGAAGTCATTCCATCTGACCTACATGCTGTTTGGATTAGGTGGAATAGTGAATTACCTGCAGTCAACAAATTTCCAATGTCAAGAAAACTCGTGGAGAAACAAGCAACGATGCAGCAAATACAGCTTCATGGATTTTCAGATGCTTCTCGAATAGCTTATGGTGCCATCGTATATGCTCGTTATTTACACCGTGACTCTACCATTACCATCAGTCTTTTAACGGCAAAGACTAGGATTGCTCCTATAAAAGAATTATCCATACCACGTTTGGAATTGTGTGCGGCAAAGCTTCTAGCTCAACTTAATTCTACTACTGCCGTAGACCTAGCCGTGCCAAGCAGCAATCTGTTCGCATGGTGTGATTCAACTGCCGTACTAGGTTGGCTAAGAAATCCACCGCCAAAGGGATCCATGTTTGTCCTCAACGAGTTTTTGCTACTACTGACCTATTACCAGCATCCAAGTGGCGTTATGTTGCAACCGATGTCAATCCAGCAGATTTAGCTTCAAGAGGAGAGTTTCCTCAAGAATTGACTGAAAAGGAATTGTGGTGGAAAGGTCCACCATGGTTATCTGAATCATCAATCCACCAATTGATGAAGACACACCAACACCAAATCCAGTACTTACTGTACAAGTCATGGAGGAACCAGATGAAATCAAATACTTTTCTTCCGACTTTCGCCTGACAAAATTCAGAGCCTATGCAATACGATGGAAGCTAAAGGTCCAGCACAAGTCCAAATTACCTCCCACACTAACAGATCAAGAACTTCATTTCGCCAAAGTCCAGCTAATTGTTCAACATCAGCAGATTCATTTTGGATCAGAATTGCAACAACTTATTCACAACCAGCAGGTATCGCTAAAGTCACCTATTAGCAGACTTGCTCCTTACCTGGATAAAGAGAGAATCATTAGAGTTGGTGGAAGATTGTGCAATGCAAAAATTAAAGAAGAAAGCAAGCATCCAATAATTCTCTGTAAACATTCACATTTTGTCAACATATTGTTGAAAGATCTTCATAATCTACACCACCATGCCAGTGCAAGAGTTTTGATGGCACTGACAGCTGAAGAATTTTATATTTCTGGACTCAGATCACTCGCACGGAAGACTGTGCACGAATGTGTTCCCTGCCGTAGAACGAATGCTATTCTGTGTACTTAGCAAATGGGCCAATTACCTGCCGACAGAGTCTGCCCTGCCCCACCATTCCAGAATGTTGGACTAGACTATGCTGGTCCGCTGATTTTAAAGAGAGGTAATCTTAGAAAACCCACCAACCACAAAGCTTATGTAGCAGTGTTTGTTTGCGCCGTTACCAAGGCCATTCACCTGGAACTTGTCTGTGATTTATCAACTGAGGCTTTTTTAGCTGCGTTCAGAAGATTTGTTAATCGTCGAGGACTACCACACAATGTTTATAGTGACAATGGACGGAATTTTATCGGAGCACAACGTGAACTGCAAACAATTGTCGCTTCCAGGAAAGCCCAACAAATGATTATAAAATACTCTCAACCAAGACATATTAAATGGCATTTCATACCCGTTCAATCTCCTCATCAAGGTGGACTATGGGAAGCTGGAGTGAGAGAGATGAAAAGAATTCTGATCAGAATAATTGGTGATAAAAAATTATATTTTGAAGACCTTGCCACCATTCTAACTGACATTGAAGCTACTCTAAATTCCAGACCAATGGCTCAGTTTGAAGCTCACCAAGAGGATGGCTCATCAGCATTAACTCCTGGACATTTTCTTATTGGGCGTCCACTACTAGCTGCCCCAACTCTAGTGCAAGACCTTGATGGTAATATTACTGGATTACGTCGATGGAACCTAATTAAGAGACTCACTGCAAGCATTTGGTCAAAGTGGAAGGATGAATATTTGAAACTCCACCATGTAAGAAGCAAATGGAAGAGACGTGTACCTAATCTCCAAGTAGGAGACATAGTTGGAGCTCTGGAATCGACTCTAAGTCATCGCCGTATACCTATTGCTGTAGTGGCACAAACTTACCCTGGATCAGATTGATTAGTTCGAGTTGTTGATGTTTTTGATGGCAACAGTACACTACGACGAGCCGTACAAAGATTAACTCTGCTGTTGAAAATTTCAGATTCCAATACTGACTCACAAAGCATTTCCAGGATGTGCGGGCCTAACGCTACCTTAACGAACATTCCGAAGAAACTATACTATGCATGCACTTTATTTATGTAAAGCCTCGCTGACCGCTCGCGGCCAGTCGCGGTTTATGCCCATGACAACAGTTGTTATAAGTATTGTATTCTTTCATTTTAGTTCTCAGTTATAGTTCCTATAGTTTTGAAGTTATCAAACCAGTGAAGTTGTAGTTACCCACCCACCCTAGCTATCTGATTATTCAGACCTAAGCTAAGACCGAGTCCTCCACTCGATACTCCAACGTCCACGAAAGTTACTGCCACAAGGTCGCCATCCCAACAGCGAGCCTTGTACCTGGCAGACGACAAGGGCAGCAATATCCTCCATTTTCGATCCCCTCACTGGCTACACAGCTAGGCCCGAACTTACAACTCTGGCTGCCCTTCCGAACTGCCGTAGTCAGTGCGAGCGAGATCAACGATAGTCCCGTTTAAGACTATATTTCTGAAAAGTAATTTCTGCCTGAATTCATTATTCATCCGTTAAACCATTTCATTCCTGGAGACATCTTCTGCGGTGTGGTTGACTGGGTGGACTTTTTGAAACATTATTACGGTGTAGCTAGAACCTCATAATTTAGACTTCAGGGGCCCAAAGCATTGCAGAATTTCGAAAATAGTATTCAGCCAAAAAAAAAAAAAGAAAAAGAAAAAGAGACGCTTTCTGTGGTACCTGAGATCGATGACCTCGCGATTTAAGTCAGGAACAAAAGGGTAAGCAGGAAGCACCGTATATAGACATTAAAGTTTCATTTGTGCATGTATCGTTCCCCCCCCCCCCAAGCAAAAAATCCTGCATTAATCCCTGATAATCGATTTCAAGTTTTTGTGTAATCGTAATCATAAGCAAAATCATATCACTAATCAACCCCAATTCTGGCGTCAGACTCGTGAATAGTCACAAAAATTCTGGCATATTTAGAGAGACTCTTGGTAGCCTTGAACATCGGGCGGTGACTAAGTGAGTGACAGATGGAATGACGTAAGTCGGTATTAAATTTTTTTTTCAGTGTAACAAATGGTAAATGTGCCAGCAAGTGCTGGAAAAACTGCAAGAATTATAGAGTGGAGAACCACTAGTATGTTTTCAAATTTGTTAAACATTGTACACATACTGTACTACAATGCAAATTTCACTGCACAAACTTCCACTACACTATTTGTATGTACAGAGCAACTCCACTTATATGAACTTCGCTTATCGTAATCCTCGAATGTTCAACAAATGTGACCGTCTACAGGAAAATAAGGCACAATGCGGGACCTGTCAAGAACTTTTTTTTTTGCACTTACACATTCAACAGCATCCGTATATTGAGTTCTCCGAGTTTTAAAGCCGTAGCTTCAACCGTTGTCGATATATCCGCCCTAACCGCTCCCTTCTGTAGGTTTATTTAATACATTTTTAAGAATTAAACCGATCTTTTCCCGTTTACGCGTGCCGCATTGTGCCAGATTTTCCTGTAGACGGTCACAAATTATGACATACATTGTATATATAATTAAAATTTAATTATATTTATGAGAATATTAAACCATTTCTATTGCTTTCACTTATCAGACCTATCACTTACTAAACAGTAACAAATTCTCTTGCACAGATGGGTTAGGATAAGTGATGATGCATAGTAAATACCAAACTAAATAGCAATATGCCTCACTCAAGTAACTTACCACCAATTACAAGAGCATGGAGATACTCTGTAACGCTGGGAGAGATAGCAGCAATAATAGTGTCAGGGCCAACTAACTGAGTTTTGCCACCACAAAACGTAACTGCAAAGCCTTTGTAGCCCAGCAATTTCAGTTCAGCAAACTGTAAAGAAAATTAAATATAAAAGTAACTTTTCACTAATGAAACCATTCTTCTAGGATAGATGTTAATGTTATCTCAGTTTTTGCTAATAAGAGAAACACCAATGAGTAAAAACATGATCTATATTCCAGACGAATCAATAACAGAAGAAAAAACCTTAGGGTTTTGGAGAAAGAGAATATTTTAATGGGCTATTCTGTTAAATTACTCGAACACCAGCCAAAAATAAACCTTTAATTCTACTCTGTGGCACAAACCATGTGAGGTTCACATGTCTGCAGAAATTACTCTTTAAAAATTTGATTCTTCCCTTAACATGGATAGTAATGGATTTATTTTAATGACAACAAAGAAGATGGTTTTTTATTGAGGCACATCCCATTGTGGAGTTCCATTGTGGTTCAAGCCAGACCAGAGACCATTCCTATACAATTGATTTGCAGGAATGTAAGCAATACAATAGAGTCCTGTGAATCACTCTAGGCTCTTAAACATTCCATGGTAGGTGGGCACTAACTAGAATACTGACCAAAGTATTCTACATGGCACTGAAAGCTATTGCACATGACACCTTAACTACACCTGACACTCCCTCTGCCGCAACTGTGTGTAACTTCATCAGGACAATGCAAGAAAACAAAACAGAAGAATAGAATGTTCTATGCACTAATTAGCTATAGTTATCTAGTTGAAAGGATGGGTTTTTTTATTGCTCAACACTCTGAGCTGGTTAAACTCATCATTGTCCTCACATTCTTATTAATTGTTCAGGTAATTAATCAAAAGCAATATATCTCAAAAAAGTGGTATGGGTGCTTATTTTCTTAAACGAGAAAAAAAGAGAAGGTGGGCTCTTACAGGTACTTACTTGTTTGTGTTTAGACAGAATGGTTGCAGCAGATATAACTCCACACCTTAGCTACTAATACTAGAACATAAATCTTGTACTACCACCCTGAACACATCAATTCATTTGATCATTAGAAGATTGTAGCAATCCTTGATAATTATAAAGTACTCCATTTATTTGTACTGAAGATAGAATTGACATATAAGATTTAGTTGCCACAATGGTAACTGTGGTGTTCACACATTATGAGTAGTATATATATAATAAATTTATGGATACTGTACAGGGGGGTCGGAAGCAAATACAAAGTGGTGAGGCCAATATGTGTGTGTGCAAAGCTTCAGGCTCTTCTTTTAATACTTTATTAGCAACTACTCCAGTTACCTGACATTCATTGTAGCAGCACCATCGTAACACTGCCCTCTTACTTTGGCAATAGAAAGATTTGAACGCCTAAGAATATCAAATTACTGCAGTAATCGTTGCACCCACCATGAACAAGCCAATGATGTCTTCATGGACTTCAAAGTTAGCATCAACGCAATGAATACACCATACAACTTGCTCACATCAACCATCAAGGTAACAAAAGATGTTGAATGTATTGAACTGGCAACCTCTTGAAGGACTTGAAGTGCCATTACTTTAATCATTTCATTTTGCATGTCACCAGATGTATACTTATCTGTTTTTTTTTTTATCCATTAAAATACCCCAGAGTCATCTTCCCAACGGAATTTAAGCAATTGCATGTAATTGTAATCACCTTCATCCCCACCTCCTCAAAGAGGTAATGCTTACCTAGCTAAGAACCGGACATTTGTAGTGATTTAAAAAAACACTGTCGACGCTCCAATCTATCCCTGTATCCTTGGTAGTTGCAGGGAGAGTAATGGTCTTCAGTACTGCATCCTGATGGCATCTACTGGACTCATGGTTTGGAAATTTAACACATGCATCCTTCCAATTAGTGTAGCCAGATGAAATATAGGTGGTTTCAAGATTACTTACTGAATTAAGCTTATTCTCAGAGTAGGCTTTCACACAAATGAAGCAGAATGCTGCATCCACATCTTCACAATAATGAAGCCAAGGCCACCTTTGGAACCACTGGGGCAAAAACGATCTTTTTACGACATTTTTCTTCCACAATTCTCTCCTTATGGAGGAGAGGATGGCTTGTGCGGCTCTGTTCCAACTACTGGCACTTGCAGCTTTCTAGTTCATGGATGATTGAATGCAGCCTAAATTTTAGTAGCTAGTTGACTGTATTTTAGCTCTGGCTACACTCACAATGGTGATTAGCTAGGTAAGGTTAGTTCACGAGGTTCTTTAATATAATGTAATCACAACGACTAGAACAAGAACAACAACTAAAAAATGACTGAATGACTGGTAGTTTTATAAGCATGCTCAAGGTGGGGTGGTGCAAGTAAAGTACACAGGCAAAAAGAAAAAAACATTGTATGCAGGTAGATTTCCATAAGTTTATATAAATTGAAAGTGTGAATAAATTGAATAGAAGACTAATTTGAGTTCGGTAAACAAAGTCAATCGTGTGGAAAATTAAGTAATCATAGTTCACCTTTGGACTCCAACATCGATGCCATTTTTACCTAAGCTAAAAAGCAACGTGATAATAAGCGCTCGCGCAAACAAAACCACGCCCACTTCGGCAAAAAAAGTGGTGAGGCCGAAACCTCACCAGCCACAGCGGTTCCGACGGCCTTGTATATAAAAATAGTTTTTAAAAACATTACTAATCACTTACCGCCATTTCAGCTTTGGATTTTATAATTCATCTGGAAAGCCCAATCTGTCCTTTCGAGCTGTACCACACCCATAAGTGCCAAGGGACTCCAAATCGCACAAAAGCTGCTTGGATGTAAAGAAATTGTCAAAGTATACATGGTGCCACTTTCCATAAATATCTTGGGATAAATCCTTTACCACACGTGCTCCAAGACCACGCTCTACACTAGTCTGGTGACCAGTATATACTTGAAGTCTACAAAAATATCCATTTGTGCTATCAGCAAGTACCCACACCTTTATCCCTCTCTTTATGGGCTTTTTGGGCATGTATTGCTTCAAACTTGATCTACCCTGAAATTTTATCATGGCTTCATCTATTGCTAGATGCTTAGATGGCTTGTACAAGGTGGCACAACGAGATTGGATCTGTTCAAGCAACGGTCGAATTTTCCCCAAACGATCATATCCAGCAGATCCTCGTAAAGCTAACTTAGAGTTATCTGAGTAGTGGAGGTAACGACTGATTTCTCTATATCGTCTTCGTGAAATCTTGTCAGCTATTGGGGAATAATGATACACTTGAGATTGCTTCCAGTAATCATCCACAGATGGAAGCTTATTCAAACCCATGAGTATCTGAAATCCGAGGAAAGCTTTCAAGTCAGCTACATCAATAGGCTTCCATTCATCATATTCTTCAGAAGTCATGATCTGTTTGGCATATCTATTTGATTCCACTTCAATATGCTTGAGAGACTCAGGTGTAAAAAACAGGAGAAAAATATCTAGTGGTGTCTCAGGAATCTCGACAGTTGGACCAACTTCTGAACAAAAATCTTCTATTGGGTTAGAAGTGACTTTATCAGACCAAGGTGTCTCAAACGATGATGTCTTTCTAGTGCCATTACAAGTGACTGCAGATGCCTCATCACTTTCTGTAAGCCTTGTCTCAATTTCTTCAACTATATCTGATTCACATTCTGTTATATACATATACGTCATTTGTAAGCTTTTTAAAAAATATTATGTATTTACTGCCTCCTTTACCTTCTACTTCATCTGCTTCATATTCTATTTTACATTTATATAACCAAACTTATATGCTATTTTATTTTATATATTGTATTACTACCTCCTGTATTTTCCATCTCTTCCACTAGCCACTCGAATTCTTCATCACTACCATCTACTAATGGCTCATGAGGGTCATCATAATCAGGTTCATCATTGTCAACAACAAATGAAAGCACCTCTTCTGTGGAGAAAACCCTTGAGGCCATTTTATTACCTTAGTATATTTAAAAAAAATTATCATTATATTTATACACATTTGTGATTATGACTGTTTTTTCAACTGTTAAAATCTAAAAAATGTTTAATGTAAACCCACCTTACTGATATGTTGATTAGATAGTGGCAGGACTGTAGTAACCACAGGAATCTGGAAAACAACTCAGCAAGGCTCTGGAGAGCAGCTGTACACTAAAGTAAGTACCCGCTTTCTTGTACGCAAAATTGCGTATTTGGCACTTCCGCGTAAACTCTAAGTGATACGCAATTTTGTGTATTTGGCCGGTAATCGGTTAACCGATTAACGGCGAACTAAAATTTGCGATTGCGCCTCGCGTAACGCGGCCGCATTCTCACGAGACAATAGGCTGATTCATAGCTTGGTGGGGGGGCCACACAAAACCGGACCTAGGAGACGAACGTTAGAATATTGCCTTTGGGAAAGTATTGTCGGCAGATAGAGTGCGCTCTAGGCTATCTAAAAAGAGAAAGATCGACGCTGTTAGGCTAAGGCGGGCAGACCATCTCCCCTAGGGAACAAACGCTATTGATTGTTAGCAAAAAAAACGTTTTTGTAAATCATACGTCGACTCTTTTCTGAACTGATGGAAGGCTATATTCATGGACGAAGTAGCATGCTAGTGGATCAAGTAAGTTAGTAAGATTTAGAGCTCCATATTATCGCCCTATATATAGGTAGACTTTGTTTATGATTGTAAGGTTATTCGGGTGTGGTTTATTTAGAAATAAGCATAGTAGGTAAGGATATAAAAAGATACAATATACAAATAAGTGAAGTTTCAAGCAAGGTAAATAAATGGCTGAGGTAAATGTTACATTCTAAAATGCCACTTAGCAAAACAGTCATCAGCAGTGCCCGGGTGGCATAACCATACACCACACTCTCTGCATGCCCATATGGTGTCAGATCTTTTCTTCTTCTCTCTGCATAATGAGCATCTTCCCCTCTTCCTCTGTTCACTCATGTAAGGGAAATGAGCCATCAATAGCTTCTTTGGTTTTCCATATCCCACGGTTGCCCGTGAACAGTAGTTACTAATGAGTTCATTTGCCAGTTGACATCTGAAATCCTTGATTTTTAATTTTGAACTTGGATGACCATAGTGGTAGACGATGAAACCATTTGTGATAGCCACATCAAACAGAAAGTTATAGATATATTTATAAACCTTCCTACATTTCATCCTCACATGATAGTAGCCCCTCAGCTGATCACCTCTATCAACTCCTCCCATCTTCTCATTATATATCTTGATTGCTACCGGACAGGTAATGGATGCTCTGGTCCCATCTTTCTTCCTTCGCATCACACTGGAAGACTCAGTCGGATCACATGCAGTGTACATCGCCATGACTACTTTAGTGTCCATCCAAGCAGTGGCACACACATTGTCAGACTGCACTGTAACAGACTCTCCCCTGGTAGGTGTATACATACATATTTTATCACAACAAATTTATGTTATTCATTATTGTTATTA
>WLWI01004772.1_pt1 | contig 11398 bp, 7 predicted proteins | sample 6701501 | NCBI WGS metagenome assembly WLWI01 (sample SAMN12718690, study PRJNA515312) | sponge metagenome | isolation source: marine sponge | host: Mycale hentscheli | place: New Zealand: South Island, Marlborough, Capsize Point | collected 2014-11-01
ACCATTAATCAGGTAAGAGAGTGATTTTGTATTTGTTTGCTGAAATCAAATGTCATAACTGCTATTATAGTGTTTGCATTAAGTAAGCTAAAAATAGTAACATTTTATGTTACCTAACTATCAGGCTTGCTCGCCATTTGTGCTCAAGCACACCACTAGTTTATATGTATGTTTGGACGTACATATGTCATTTTGTACTTTGACCCTCGCGTATTTTTGTGTTCGCTCCGTGTTCAACCTCGTCCCAAACTTCACTAAACAGAATCCTCCGGTTTAGCGATCATTACCCATATCACCCTAGAAATTGAATTGTTTACCGCTTTGAATTCTTTTGCGGGTGCAGTTAAAACTAAAAAAATTATGGGAGCTCTATTTCTATTTGAGTTAGTGGCGGTAAGTTAATACGCTATTTGTCACAGTTACAAGCACTACTATACAGTATATTTACTTGAAAATTCATTGTCCACTTGACTAACATCGAAGGTAAGACTTGCATAGGAATGTTCAGTTGTGTGAAAGTATTGTGCGTTACAACTATTACACAGAGAAAAGTTTAAATAACCTGACTTTATTTTGTTGCTTCTTTTTCAATTCAAACAGTAGCGGGGAGCGGTTACTATGGCATTGGAATCCCTTTACCATATATACGTAATTTAAAAACTCGACTTTATTTTAGTAGCTTGAATTAGTATTTAGAATCAATTGTTTAACAATGTGGTTTAAGGCTCGCTCACCATTTGTGCTCAAGCACACCACTAGTATAGCTAACATTGCAATTTTATGCAACCTAACAAGGCAGTCTTGCTCGCCATTTGTGCTCAAGCACATCACTAGTTTATATATGTGTGGACGTACGTATGTCATTTTGTACTTTGACCCTCGTGTATTTTTGTGTTAGCTCTGGTTTCGACCCCATCCCAAATTTCACTAAACAGGTGCTTCTGATCATTACCCGTATCACCCTACCGCCTTGAATTATTTTATGGGTGCAGTTAAAACACAAAAAACTTACCGGAATTCCATTTCTCTTCAAGGTAGTGGCTGTGGTAGGTTAATATGCTATTTGTCACAGTTATAAGCCCTATGCAACAGTATTTACTTGAAAATTTATTGACCACTAGACTCTACTCACAAAGGTAAGTCTTGCGTAGGTATGTTCAGTTGTGTGAAAAGATTGTGCATTACAACTAATATCACAAAGAAAACGTTTAAATAGTGTAACGTGTTTTTTGTTGCTTTATTATTTTCTTAATTCAAAGATAGAGTTGCGGGGAGTAGTTACTACGGCAATGAAAGACTCAAGACTTTTTTTTAGTATCTTGAGTGTCAGAAGTTAAAATCAAATGTTTAACAATAGTGTAGATTTAGGCTCGCTCGCCATTTGTGCTCAAGCACATCACTAATATATTATATGTTTGGATGTACATTATGTCATTTTTTTACTTTAACTCCGGCGTTTTTGTGTTAGTTCGGTGGTGGTCGACTTCGTCCCAAACTACACAAAACAGAATCCTCAGGTTTATCAATCATTACCCATATCACCCGAGAAATTAAATTACTTACCGTTTTGAATTCTTTTGCAGGTGCAGTTTAAGCTTGAAAACCTACCGGAGTTCCATTTCTCTTCAAGTTTGTGGCGGTGGTAAGCCAATGCGCTCTTTGTCATGGTTATAAACCATACGCAACAGTATTTACTTGAAAACTCATTGTCCACTAGACTTAAACATGAAGGTAAGTCTTGTGTAGGCATGTCCACACTATACACATTATTTAAACGTTATCTTTGTGATATTCTTGAGCTAAGTCCAATACTTTCACTTTTAAACTAATACCTTTCCTGTACAAACATAATTAAAAAACTGGACCTTATTTTTAGTAGCTATAAGTGTTAGAAGTTAACATTTAACAATAGTGTAGTTTTAGGCTCACTCGCCATTTGTACTCAAGCACATCACTAGTTATGTGTACCCACTACAACATTTTATATGCATTGCGATAAGATTAATTAGATCTTATCAGCCAATTCCTTTACGTTGCAAAAAGATTAATTAGGTCTTATCAGCTAATTCCTATCTTTACACTAATTAGACTAAACAATCTGCTTCAGTATACATGTTGTAGATAGCACATAGAACTGCAGGCCTATCTAACATTGAAGGGGATTATTTCAGTATTTGTTAACCAGAAGCGGGTTAAAATAATTTTACAAGTTTTAATAGTTACTATGGTCACTAAAACTATTGTTTGTAATATTTTCAGAGAACAAGCAGAATTCATAGCTCTCAGATGATGATCCAAACTCTTGGTCTGTCTAGTAAAATGTCTTTTTTGTATTCATTTTTCTAGCTAGCTATGAAATAATGGATGACAAAAACTAAATTACTACTTCATGGCATAGGAGCCAGACTATAGCCAAGAGCTAAGGGATAGTTGAATGGCCTGACCCACTTTCAGTAGATAGTCTATAGACGTGGCTTAGAAGTAAAAGATGCAGTTGATGTTCTTCTATACTTATGCTGTGGGATTTAGACGGGTGATAGCAGTGAAGTTGAAACAAATGAGTGTGCCACAATGAACTCCGCTGATGGAATTCGTACAGGCTTATTTAATGACTATAATTGTAGCCGTTACACTGAATGGGAAGAAAGGAATTGTGACCAGAGAGTTAATTTACCGTTTAGATCATCTGAGAGCTATGAATGCTGCTTGTTCTCTGAAAATATGCAAACAATAGTTTTAGTGACCATAGTAACTATTAAAACTTGTAAAATTATTTGTGTAATATAACCATTTTTTCTTTCACATATCCTATTTACCTGAACTGGACATATGTACACTTTAAAGGAAGTATAGATTACAAGTTATGATAAACTTATGTATGCACATGTGCCATGCTTATGGAAGATATCATGAAATAGAGGAATGAAACCGTGACCATAGGACACTCATGAGTTGCATGAAAATTTTACAAGGCTAGATTGTAGCTTGTAGTAAGTTGTATATATTAGCATCCTTTCTTGGTTACTCTCTATTACCTAAATTAATACTTGCTGCATTCACTGTAATACAAACTACTATACTATTGCCATCCATTCATGCATGTTTTTTGAACCTCTTCAATACTTCCTATTTTATACAGTTTGCTAAAATTGATATATCTACCATGTTACCTGTTACTGTATACAGTATTTGAGCATTTGAATTGTAGATTATAGATTCAAATCCAAAACTAAACAAATTTATACTCATTCGAAAATCTCCACTGGTAGAAAATAGATTATTGATATTTATAATATGAATACTTCCAGTGAAATATGCAAAATTTTCGTTAAAATTTATTTGGTCTCCAGGTGAGAAGAAGCTTTGAAGTTGTCCATTAGCAAATCTGAAATTACGTTCTGTAATATCTGTACTGAGCAAACTTAAACTAGTAGAATATAAATTACTGTCTATATCTACTGATCTTCTCAACATCAATGTGAAATTCATGACTACTGCATTTTCAAACAATGAACTTTGATACGTTATATATAGACATCTGCAGTAAAGTCCATAGTTGAGGGAGCAGCATCTAATATATATATATTAATAGTCGCTAATAATAATGGCAACCAATCATCAAAAAATGACCAGTCAATACATTAGCTGCATTGAATATTTGCTAGCTAGCATGGCAGCTACGTATGGAGTAGTCAGCAGGCTATATTTTGATATTTGTATGATGTATGTGTGTGTGTTGTGATAGTTCCACATTAACCCTTAAAATCCCAAGTTAATTTTCCCTGTATGGGTCAGAATCACTCTTCAACTAGCTTTCCGTTCATGAAAAATGTGAATTTCAGCTGAAATTTTTAATAGACTTATTTGAATAATGATTGTATTAGAAGTAGTATTGAATGTAGATTGTGAAGGAAAAAAACTTTTGTATGAGTTAGTACTTTAGCATGGTGTGAAAATGCTTGAAACTGACCATTGCACACATAAAAGAAGCATTTTTTCACAGTAGGTTTTTTGTTTTGTTTTGTTTTGTTTTTTGCTTGGAAAATGTTTTCCTTTCAGCCGATCGAGGCTGCGATCCTTTGGAGGTCGTCCAACACTTCGTCACTCATACTACAAAGGCACAGCTAAAGATAAGCCAACATAATGTGCTCCTCTCAGGTGACAGGAGTAGTGGACTCATTTTCATCTTCAGAATCAGAGTGTCCATTTCACAAGGTAATCGCTCTTCAACTAGTTTCCTAAAGTCATTCTCACATCAGGATGAAGCAAATCAGAAGGAATGATCACTTGTTCTCTATCTTCTCCGGAGTAATCACCGTGAATTTCAGCTTCATCCACACTCTCTTGGTCAAATTCATGCTGTGAGACAGCATCTAACTATTCCTCCTCACAAGTAGCACTTCAGTTGAAGCCGTAGCTCAAAATCTTTCATGCACAAACACCCCTTCTTTCAATATCAAATACTCCAAATAATGCATACTTTACAATGACACTGACTGCACAATATTATATTAAAATTATATGTACTGGTCATGCCCTAATTAGGACTGCCTGGCATGGGTCAATAAGACCCCCAATGGGAGTTAATGTTATTCTCATGTTAATTTATGACTAGACAAAACTCTGATATAATAGCTACTGCCTTTTGTTGGCTTTGAATCACCTTTAATATCGACCCTTAGTGACTACAAGACATCTATTGCATTTTTGTGTGCTCTTATAAATAGTGTTCTTATTTAAGTAAGACTAAAACCAAAACCCCTTATAGTTTTGGGGTATTTACTTTTGATTAGAATAGCCAAAACTAAGCTGTAGAGAACATAAAAAATATATTGCTAAATACTTTAGAAGACTGCAAATTCCATTAAAACCAAAACTAACAAAGCAATTTTTATTGTAACCAATTCACCTTGAATCATGCAATTTTTATAATGAAGATACAAAATTGCCATTTATTAAACGTATCCTAAACAATACAAAAAAATTACTTATACTTTCTTCAGATTTCATAAAATTTGCTATTATTAGTACTATTAGGGGTAAATTACATAAGCTACTTGTTTTAGGGAAAATAATTGTTTTAAAATTTTGACAAAATACACAAGTTAAGTAAGACTCAGTCAATTGATGGTTAAACTAACTACAGTAGACCCTCAGTTATCCGAACCCGCTTATCCGAACTCTCGCTAATCCGAACACCATTTTTTTTGGAATTATAATGATATTCATTGGAATTTTGCTGTGCATTAAATAGATAAGAGATTAAGACTCCATTCAAAATGACTTACGTGTATTTCGAATATCCGAACATTTCAAATATCCGAACAACCCTCGGTCCTGAGGTGTTCGGATAACTGAGGGTCTACTGTAATATGAAAGGAATCAATCAAAAGAATAAATAAAACTTAACCTTCAATTTTTTTTGTTTTTTTTGTTGTTGTTGTTTTCATTTAGCATGAATAACTAAAGCTAAGAATCTGAAATCTCTTTTCCAAACTAACTGTAATGAGCATCATACAATATTGCTTAAGCAAGAGTCACTTGGAAGCCTTCACTTTACACCCATTTCATTTCACTTCATAGTCCTCAATTTATTCTAGCACTTTACGTTAACTGGAAAACAAAAGAAACTGTGGTGGGTTAAGAACTTCAATTGCAGGAAGCAACAATTAACTCTAGCTATTAAAAATGTGTGAATGTAAATTTACAATACTTGATGACTAGATATAACGCTTACGGTCTCTGCTTTGTTCAGATTTGGTATCAGCAAAGAAAACTATTTAGCCTTCTCTTACTGCACCAGCAAACCTGGAAAAAATACTTAACACCACTCACTAAAGAAGGTTCAATGGAGCTGAAACAACATTTAAAAATTTTAGAAATTGCATTAAGCCAAAATATTATTGAAAATGTGCTATCAATATGTTCAAAAAGCCACATATGCACATGTACAGCAATTATCTAGGAAAAAGCCAAGTATCTAACATCTGAGTTTAGTGCAGTGGGGAGAAAAGTCATTAAGTGAGTAGGTAAAGATGATGTCAATGTGCTTGGTTCATGGTGTGGCGAAAGTAATTTTCATGAAGTATATAATTTAACTTTTTAATAACTTACATATTTGACAAACTGCTGAATGAGCATAACTTCCAATGTATCCAGGTGGGCACTGTTGTATGCATTGACCAGAGACTGGATGGTAATATGGTAGACCAGTACGAACAGGACATCCTGTGGAAGCAATTGTATTGAATAACACAAACAAAGCTTCATCATTTGTTCATTAAAAATGAAAATGTTTATGCACCCCTGATGGCATCGTGCCTTGCTATACTCACTTGCTAATAATGAAATATATTCAGAGTGAATGTAAAGGTTCAGCATTAGAATATTAGCTGTGTGCATAAATTTTTAGTTGCGAGTATATATTTGACACAAGTTTTGATAGAAGTGCTTGTCACATCGAGAGGTCTTTGCCTCAGATGAAGCTGATATATTGAGAGTCATAAATTATCTAAGACCCTAGAGGAGGACTTTGGCAAGTACATGAAATGAATATAAATTGGATGTTAGAACTGAGAAAATGTTCTGTTATAAGAACCGGGAAAATACACTATGAGCACTTACTGCGTTCAATTAGAGTTACACTGTTCAAAGCTGCCCAGAATGTAGTAAAACTTTCCACAAATGTGAACCTGAAAGTATAAACATTTAGTTAAAAGTGCCAGTGAGTGTGATGTGAATTATTCTATCTATAATTCATGTACTTATTCCTAATAATTGTACATGAATTCCCTCATCGAAAATATGCTACCTTCTCTCAACATTTATTTTAACTTAAGAACAAACATCAGAAATCACTGGGAACCAAGCGTAACTACGTATCTAATTATGCAGGAGCTCAATATTATTATAAGTGACTGCCAATAAACAGCCCATATTAGTCTAATATTTTATTAAATCAATCCACCTGGTAAAAGTCAACATACATGAGACTCAAATGGTATATTGCTTACTTTACCAGCAAAAAGGTAGTGGTTGTAATTTACCTAAATTGTAGTGGTCCAGTATCTGCTGGAGGTGCTGTCCATGCTATAGTCACTGATGATTTCTTGATATTGTTGGTATGGGTGACACCAACCTAATATTAATACGAGAAGTGGTATTATTTTATACATGAGGCAATCCGCATTAATATTTTACACATTTCTGTATTATTATGCTGCACTGACCTAAGTTAGCTAGTTCCTAAAATATTACCACTCCAAAGCTAGCTTACTGCCTCCACATGATAAAATTAATGCATTATTTCCCTATGAAGAGGAAATTAGCAGAGGAGATGTATGAAAGATGAATACCAGTACAAAGAGCACTCTACACCTACTAGCTACAGATTGCACAACATCAATAATTAATGTGGTTACAACTGTGACATTCAGGGTAGGCCGGCTGCCACAAGATTAGATGCTCCATACTTAACAGGTAATTTTCATGCTAAAAGTGTAGGCTTTGTAAATTCTTCACTTACGGATGTACTGTACTAGCTATTCCACACTACAATGGTCAATAATCTATATAGTGTATTCTCTGAATATAGAACACTTTTAAACAACTCTCTACTGTCAACTATTTGTAAGTTTAGTTTATTGTGTGTTTGGGTTCAAGTTAGAAGGAGTACTTTTTGTTGACAGATAGACAATTCAATACTTCTTACTGTAGGTGTAGGACAGGAACTCAGTCGGTATGGGTCATTTGTGCCTGGATTTTGAAATCCTCCAACACTACTATCATCGGCCATTAGTCTTGCTTGAATGAAGAAACCACGAAAAGCAGTCTGACTAACATTGTAAGATGCAGGCAAGACTCTCAGAACCACTGTAAAGGAAACATAATTGAAGAGACGATATTTGGTAAATAATTCAAGTTGTACTAGTTATATAAGACAGAATAATTATATGGCTAGCTAATCATATTGCATAAAAACCAAACAAATTTTGGTTGGTTCCAACTGTACATGTTTGCATTATGTTAGAAATGTCTTCACTTTTCTCTTTTTCACTCAGTACTTTGTACATTTTTTTGTGCCCATACTTTCTGATGAGCTGCTAATCATGGTGATGTCACCTTCATATTATAATGATGGCAACGTTTGGTCAGGTCTGCATTATCAACCCCAGTAAATTAGCTACGGCAATGATAGCATACAGTTATATGAGGTCCCTGGATTGTAGCTGTAGGTATGAAGAACTGATCCATCTGTTTGTGGTAGTCCTGGATCTTCAAATGTGTCTATGACAAGCTCATAAGGAAGAGTGTCAGTTGAATTCACATTACTGCCATGCTGAGGAACTAGAGTGGCACATGCTTCAACTGGAGCACCAGTGGTGAGGTTAAGGCTGGTCCTGTGGCTAGATGCTTGTTAATTTAAAAGCTCAATTTACACTGAATAGCTGTGCTCCAAATAGCTACAATTGTGTATTTATAACATTCCCAAAGTAGAATCAAAGAAAATTGTGTAATAGCTAGCCACTTTTTTACCATTACATTTTGGCTCACAATCACTAGCATTAATCAATTGTCATCTTACAAATCTATAATTAAATTATCTTCTTTCTTTTTTGAAAGTGAATTTATTATACTTACACAAACATTTGTAAACAAATGAATGTTGCAACAGAATATAGCTATTTATTGATAATAGGATGGGTATTACAATCATTGTATTTTGCTTGTTTGTTTGTTTATTGTTTCTCTTTTTCTTTCTGTTTGTACTGTGTTTGTCATAGTATTAGTTCTGCTGTATGTTTGTTGTTGTTTTTCGTTTCATTTTTGTTCTTGTTTTTCATGGAAAGCTTTCAAGGACTGATAAACATGCATCCATAGTTATGAAGAAAATATTCTTTGCTCACTTTTAGTTTATTTTAGGTACAATTGGTCAATTATTAGAAGTGATAAAGTATTTATTGTGATTTCTCAAGAGTAGCTATCTACCATTTGTCTCTTTATTTACTCTACAATTTACCCTCTGTATGTATTTTACGTGTCATCAGACAGTTCAACATCTGAAAAAAGCTGTTAAACAGTCTCCTCTAACCCAAAAAAAGAAAAAAAGAAGTAAACATGATGTTGCTGTGTTTTTATATACATTGGGCTATTTATTATTTTTTAGAACACAGTAAAAATGGAATTTATAGTTATGCATGACTACTCACTCTCAAGCCTGCTAATTTCTGTGATTGAGGGCACCATTATTAGTGCAACTTATTCCTACTGCAACCTTTTAGCTATGACATACAACTTGCACCCAAAAAAATTCACTGCCTTTATTTAGAGTAAAATTTTTGCGAGTTTCGTTCTGTTACTATTACTATGTATAGATTTCCCAACAATGACGCTCACATATATTCGTGCTACACCACCGCACCAGGAACTTACGTGGGCGCAGAGTTTCAGGGTAAGCAATCGCTGTTCTTCACAATTTAGTTCAGAGCTCTATTCGTCTATACCACCTCCACCCTATGTAACTAGCCAGAGCACCACCACACACAGTGAATACCAGTCTCACTTCAATGGATCTCACAACAATGAATATCGTTATGGCTGCGATTGCCATTACAAGTTTATATACAGGAGGTGATAGTAAAAGAACTTCTTAAAGCTCGACCACAATACACTCCGATCCGCGTGAGAATAGAGCTCGCAAGTGTGTAGCTGGACCCTTTACCTATAGGTAAAGGGTCTAGCTACGTGCGTCTGAGTCTGAGTGCATATGTACCTAAACTAGTGGTGTGCTTGAGCACAAATGGCGAGCGAGCCTTAAACTACACTATTGTTAAATGATTGATTTTAACAACTAACACTCAAGCTACTAAAATAAAGTCGAGTTTTTAAATTACGTATGCGGTAAAGTGGCTTCAATGCCATAGTAACCACCGCAACTGTTTGAATTGAAAAAGAAGCAACAAAATCAAGTCACGTTATTTAAAGTTTTTCTTTGTGACATTCTTAATAGTAATTGTAACGCACAATACTTTCACACAACTGAACATACCTACGCATGACTTACCTTCGTGGTTCGTCTAGTGGACAATGAATTTACAAGTTAATGCTGTTGAGTAGGGCTTATAACTGTGACAAATAGCGACTAACTCGAATAAAAATGGAGCTCCCATAAGTTTTTGCGTTTTAACTGCACCCGCAAAAGAATTCAAAGCGGTATACAATTCAACTAAGGTGATACGGGTAATGGTCGCTAAACTGGAGGATTCTGTTTGGTGAAGTTTGGGACGGGGTCGAACGCGGAGCGAACACTGACCCTCCGTATTTTTGTGTTCGCTCCGCGTTCGACCCCGTCCCAAAATGACATACATACGTCCAAACATATATATAAATAAATAAATAAACAAACATCCCCGATTTTCAATTGTGTTACCCCTGTAAGTGTCTCGCTCGCTACGCTCGCTCGCCAATAAAAATAGCAATGGATACAGTAAAATTATCACCGTTAAAGTGCAGAGATTCAGCAGTGTTTTTTCTAGTAAATATTGTGTAGTATGTAGCTAGGGACAATGATACCCTGTGATGATCAATGATTTAAATGTTTATGCAATCCTCCTTGCCCTTCCATAGTATCACTCTAGCTACAAACTCTAACTAGCCCTTAGTATCAGTCTAGCTACAAACTCTAACCCTTGCCCCTGAAACTACTATTCAATATGTGCTTTACTGGAATGTTCAATTACTGAAATTATTTATACTCTATGACCTCTGTAGTAAGAGGGGGTGGAGCCCAAAGTTGTGCAAGAAAAACGCCGACGTTTTCTGGCTCAAAATGCAGAATATATAGGAGTCAACGACTTTTGGTTTGGTTGAGGAACGACTATATTAAGACACTACAGATTACTTTAAAAACTACCCACTCCCTTGTAACATAGTTTTAATAAATAATTTATCATTGTAATATGCATGTTTTTTTTAAAGTAAACATACAACAGTGACATTCATTAGCCATCCCTCAATATAAGAGTTACTAAGATTGTTCTGTAGAAGCTTGGTGCCAAAATACTTGGTCACATTTATTATAAACAAATGTATTCAAGAAAATTTGTTCAGCACTGTCTTGACTTTGACTAGGCAGAGGTAAATGATATAGTAATGAAAATGGATGCAAAAAATGATCTTAATCAGTTAGAATCTATGTATACTATTTTTCACTGATTAACATATGCATGTGTTGTTGAGTGTAATGTTGGTAAGGGTTACCACATTTTTATGTAATTTGCTTAGGTAGTATGATAATGGTACATTCCACACCACTTCCTCCTTTAGATTCAGATACAGGTAACTTCAATTATAGTCACAATTGCATATGATCTAATCAATTAGATAAAATAGAAATTCA
>WLWI01004776.1_pt1 | contig 11394 bp, 4 predicted proteins | sample 6701501 | NCBI WGS metagenome assembly WLWI01 (sample SAMN12718690, study PRJNA515312) | sponge metagenome | isolation source: marine sponge | host: Mycale hentscheli | place: New Zealand: South Island, Marlborough, Capsize Point | collected 2014-11-01
ACTATTCATTGTGTCAAATTATTAGAGCTATGCAATTAACAACAGGAAGACTTGTCTAGTTCAGCCACTTAAATTACTCTGCATAGTAGAGTAATTAAGTTGAAGCTCAGAACTATACACCACTGCATGAATGAAGAAAACCTATCATTGTATCTGAAAGATAATGATAACAGCTCTATCTAGCTCAAAAAATTTTGATACACAAATAATGCAGTTCTCTGGCCACAAGAAGTTACAGAGTAAGCTCCTCATCTTTACAGCAACAAAAAGTAAATGCTTCATATTGTAAGTTCTTATAACAATCCAAAAGTGAGGTGTGAAAGTAGAGTCTTTTCTAAAAGACCAACTGGATTCTATACCCCTAATATATATTCTCGTTGTTTGCTTATGAAACAGCCATAGTGTGAATTTGTGAGAATTCTACAATACTACTACTTGTGCAAGCTTATTGAATTATTGTAAACTATTTCATGTATATTTTCACTGTGACAATAATATGATCAATTATCATAGCCATCAATATACAACAGTTAATACAGCTATAACAATATTGTAGTAGCTAACTCCAAGTTGAAGATGAAGGACAGCCGGTGTCACTTAACAAAATACCAGCCCTGACAATTACACAAGTGGTATTTGCTTGACTTACTAAAGCCTAAAAAAGCCTGTTAATGACATGTTAGTATGTTGGCATTAATTCTATTAGTACTGCTCAGTATTGGTTGTTACACAGATGAAAAAAATATTAATATTTTGATGGACTAGTTCTGACGATCAACGATTAACTTCCTTGTATATCAGATTGACCTCTAATGCAACAAGGGAAGACCTTTCCACGCTTACAGCTTACACTACAAATAAAATACTAGGTTTATAAAGAAACACCTGATTATTAGACATTGATAAGTTTACACATTTGTGACCAAATTTGGGCGTGTGAACAGGAAATCTGTGGTTTTTTTGTGTAACTCCCGTGGACGGTCAGGTATAACACTAAGTTTACTAAGGGAATACTTGTAACTAAATACTTTTAACCGCTTCCATATCGGCTAAAACACTAATGAGTAGGACTTCTATTCTAAGTTTTTAAGTTGTTCTGAGACTAGTAACTCAACTTGAATATATACTATAATAATACTTTGTTGCTGATCATGAAAGCAATCACAATCTGTTTAAATTGAAAACAACAACAGCAACAACCACAACAACAACTTTATTTAGCTTTAGACATTATTTGTCAGAAGTTGACTTGGCTACAAATGTAATAAAGATCAAGTTTACAATTTTAATTGCTATGAATTAATGCTAGATAATTAAAAAATTTCCATGCCATACTGTCCATACCACCTGTAATTCCAATGCCCCAACTCACATGCAACTAGTGAAGATGCAATAGATAATTTGCCATTTAATAGGGAATAATTATTATTTAAATTGTATTTTTACAGTCACTTGGTTGGGATATATGAGCTCTTTCTACCCAACTTAGATTTGAGTACTAGTTGTTGTCACATCATTTTTTTTTCTTTTGACATTTTTCTTCAATTAACATTCATTACAAAAAGAGCATTATAATGCTACAAGTTGAGGTGCTACAATTTGAGGGGGCAAATCTCACAGCTCCCGGTAATTACCCCCCCCCCCCCCCTATGTTAATGCATAAAAATAGTCACTTGCTATAAACACAGACTTTCTTCCAATAGATAGAAAATTGGGAATTAATACCCAAGCATGACATGCTGATATCTTGTTAGTAACTAAAAAGGGAAGTACAATTAAAAATATTTTTGGATGGACATATTATAATATTAAATTTCGTTTGAATAAATTATTATTAACCTTATTTTGTTTTTGTAATTGTACATGCTAGATCCTCCAGTATTAAGTTCTGCACTGTCTCCTTTTATGGTGGCATTGACCAAATCCAGAACAGTGTTGAGATGTTCAACGACATCAACTCAATTATTAGCATGGGATTGGTTCTTTAATGGGACTAGGTAAGTAATTAGTACAATATTTATATTCTAAGCTAGATATCTTCACAATTCTATTTTTAGGTTCATGACCTGTGAGATAACTCAAAATATCTCATGTTTTTTATCTTGTATACGTAAATAATCTCAATTGCAGGTAGTTCATATCAATATCCTTGAGAAGCTGCTTAAATATCATCTGAAGGTGTGGGGAACCTTGTGAATTCTTGCTACCAACTTTACACCAGGAGTTGCCAATCTTTGTACAACTATGAAAATACTAAACACTCATCTGAGTAATGGCAATATATTTCACTCTCAAGATTTATTTTCACTAGAGTGTGGCTTGTGAAAACAAGTTATCCTGCTGGGTGAAATTTCACCAAATCAAATTTGACTTATGTAATAAAATATATTAAAGTGACATCACCTGCAAAAACAGTGCCTCCATAAAATTCCGTTAGACAAAATATATCTCTGTATCAATGAGCATTGAAATGGCACAATACTATATTTAGTTTACTAATTGGAGTGAGGCCAAATAATCGTGACATACATTGATAATTTGCCTCCGGTGTGGGAAAATAAATTATCTTGCTTGTGGAATATTTCTCCATATCACACTCTGACTCTTGTAATAACTATGTATGTAATAGATCAACACATTATATAGAGACAAAATGAAAGAATTGAAAGTTGATTAGCAAAGGAGTGTTAGCAAATAGAAAAGAGAGTTAGCTAAATACATTATAGAGAAAAGAGAAATAAAAAATTGAAAGTTTAATAGCAAAAATGTGTTAGCTAAGTTAACATTTTCATCTCTTTGCTTGATAAATTTCAGGAGTAATTTTAAGAGTGCTCCCATGTAGCAATGCCTGGGTAATTTTAGTGGCATACCCCAGCTGAACAGTTATGAGTTATCCACCACAAAATCACAATATTATTTTGCAAGATAGTAGTGTCCATGAAATGGAGCTGGGCCTTACGCTTTGATCCAAGTGTAGAGTTTGGTACTAGTCAATTGACTAGCAAAATTCTTTGCATAGAATAAGAATAGCTATTGAATACATTCTCACGTTCTTCTCAGGAAGAAATAAATACATACTTTGGCAAGGCTTGGGGTTGACCCTATAATGATGAGATGTTATTATTATACAGAAATAATTGACTACAGTTCACACACCAAGATGAGGAAATAGTAGAGTAATAAAAAAAAAGAACAAAAACTCATTGTAATGGGGTGAGGTGTATGCATTTCTAGGAGATACTGAGTGAGGTCCATAGAAAGCACTCTAGTTTACATGAATCATTTCAATAATGCTGCATAGACTCCATGGAAAGTTAACATAACTTTAGTCCAATATTATTAAGAGGATGGTACCTGCACAATAATGTATAGTTCAGTTCTAGACCTTATCAACAATGCTTGAACTGTTGGTCTTCATTATTACTTGACACTAGGTCTCAAAGTCAATTTTCGTACTAATATCTTCTGAGTACATATCATTATGTTGAAGTTGCAGACTGTATGGAGAGGAAACTGTAACCTCTGTGCATACCTTTCTCATCTAACATGCACTGTATTCTATTATCAAATTGAATATTATTAGCACATCCTCTCTCTACAAATTCTTGTGGCCATGTTTATTATGTTCTTGGTTTAACAATATGTCTCTCCATAATCACAGGATTATTGTAGTCCAATGTAATCTGTGCACTAAGTTTGTTAATAATGATTAATTATGTTAATATTCATTAATGATAGTCAGTTATTCATTCATTCTAGATTCAAATAATAATAGCAATAATAATAATAATATTAATAATAATAATATTAATAGTAATAATATTAATAAAAAATATCTCTTTGTTTCCCTCCAATATTATATGAATTTTCTAGGATTTCATCTGTATCACATTCTCATTATAGTGTGGTAGTCATAAATGATACTACGGAAGCAAATCAAGGAAAATATCAGTGTATGGTTTCTAATCGTGCAGGATACAGCACATCTGCTGGATACCTGAGAGTAACAAGTACTCATAATAATATTATCTAAAATTGTTATAAATAATGCAAATGTTATCTTTATTGTCATTTTCCTTGACTTTTATGTGTACTTCAGAATAGTTGCAGATATATACTTAATAAAAAAACATCAACATTACTCTTAAAAAGGAATGGGGTGGTTCAAGTTACCGATAGTATCCATGTAAATTATAACACAATGCCAAACCAGAAATAAAAAGGCTTACTTCTATGTATACAATATTATATACGAAACCATTTTAATCTAGCTAATCTATCTGTCACATATGTCCAATCTCCTAATATTTCACCAGCAGAAAAAATCCTAGTATAATGTACTAGCCATAATTGCACGACTTCGATAATGTGCTAGAATTTCTAGCAGCTTAATTCTTGATAGGTCTATTGGCTTACTCTCTTTTTTTGGCCTTATTCACCATTTAAAATGGGGTGTTTGGATGAGTGTATTTTGGTGCACTACCTGCAGAACTCAGTGTAAATCTTTATATTTTCTCCATAGATAGTCAAAACTTCAAGATATTGAAATGAAGAAACTAAGGGATATAAGCCACTTATATAATATGTTCACTTTGTAAAGTATTAAGGGCTCAGAGTGGGATGTCTAAGCAGCTGCTCATGGCAAACAGGGATGTCTAGACAGCTGCTCATGGCAAACACTTTGAGTCTAGACAGCTGCTCATGGCAAACACTTTGGGGATGTCTAGGCAGCTGCTCATGGCAAACACTTTGCAGGATGTCTAGACAGCTGCTCATGGCAAACACTTTGCCAATGTCTAGACAGCTGCTCATGGCAAACACTTTGTGGGATGTCTAGACAGCTGCTCATGGCAAACACTTTGCAAGGTGTTATTTGGGCACCTTTTTTAAAAAGTGTTCTTGATTGAATGAAGCGTATGTTTTTAAAGTTTGCTGTGCTGAATATTAATATTTTCACAGTTTTGTTTACTATAAACTATAAATACCATCATCACTCCACTTGACTTTTATGTTGTATTGTTATTTGCTATGTTATTTGCCGCTAGAAGTAAAGAGAGGTTGGCCTTGCTGTGGTGCAAACAAATACTTAATTTTCACCTTGACAGCTGCTTGCTCTACTCAATGCCTGTCTGCAAAGCCCAGCCCCTTGCTACTTGATTACTCCTGTTCTTTGGTTACTCTGGTTTCCTGCCAAGTCCTTACATCCCTGCTATTGACTAATATCAATTCTGTGTGTTACATATAAATGAAGTTGATCACTGCTTTTATAGAACCAAATTTAAAGATTTTTAAGTAGCAGTGAATCATATCAAGTATTTAAAAGTATTTGAACTTACATTTTGACTGAAGTCCTATATATATTATTATATTCTGCCCAAAACTTTGTCCTTCTTGCATTATTGATCAATGTTGTTTTTTTTTAAATTAGGTCAGTATCCCAAAGTAGTCATACATACTGATAGAAAAATAAATATTTATGAAGATGGAGAGAGAGTTGTGATTTACTGCAATATCACTTATGGAAATGAGTATAACATAATTTGGCAAAGGAATAATATGATAATTGAAGATTTAGACAATTATAACTTTGCACCAGCGGGTTACGGAAGTCATATTGTAATACGTTCTTTTAATAGAAATCTTGCAGGAAACTACACATGCATAGCTAATGACAGTACAGTACAAGTGAAATCAAATAATATATTGAGGCTTCAACTGGCATGTAAGACAGATTATTTTGAGTGAAATTGTAATCTCACGTATATAGTATGCTACACTTTGCATTCAAAGTTATATTTTATTTTCACCAAAATGAAAAGTAATTAGTGAGATTCATGTTACAGTATCAATATTTTTTTATACTAATGATGCACTTCCGCACAAATGGTGGGCAAGCTGTTTTGCACAAGCAACAGGGTAGCTAAAACCTTTAAATTAATACGGTGATTTTAGCAATCTGTAATGCAACAATGACATAAAGGTTGCATACATTACTTTGTCTGAGTTCTATCTCCTATTTACCTATACTAAATAGGCACATTCAATCCATCTATTCATACAAAGTAGCTACAAGTAGCTTGCAGAGTTCATCAAATATAATTGAATTATTTTTATTACTTTAATTTCCAAGTAGTAGTTGTAGTTAGCTTCTATAGTATAAAAATAAGCCATTGTAAGGACCAGTAATTCCGGACAAAAAGCACTCCAGCTACTAAAAATGGCTCATTTATGCCAAAAAATACACAGCTATTTGGGCTTGCCCCCAGTTTGTTCTGGTGGTACAGTAGTAAGAAAGACTTATTTTAAGATTAGGGTAAAAATTGTACAAAAATTCCCTAGAATTGCTTTCTATTTCAAGTCACAAAAAGTTGTTGAAACAAATTTTATGTTTGCTTGCAAAAGTGAGTTGTTAAATCCTATAATACCATGGTTTTATGTAACATAACTAGGCAGGCTCGCTTGACATTTTCTGCTCAAATATTATGTAATAAAATCTAAGAATGAGATGAAAACATTAATCATGACAACACATAACCTATGCTATTGATGTGCTTCAGCTTATAGAGTTTATTCACTAGTTTAGCATAAATATTTTAGCATATTTGTGATATTTTATAGCTACTAAATACACTTACATGCACACATACTTATTACCAGCACAAACTTTGCATTGTATTCTTTTCCTGACTGGACTATTGAACAATGAATTTTCAAGGGGTAATAACAATGTAATGGGATGAATGGTAAGTCGCTAATCCAATAGATTCTGTTTATTTTAACTGTCTTCCAAAATACAGTTTGTTTAAAATGCTTCATTGTGCCAGAGCTCTAGTAGATATAGCATTACATTGCATTCTCTTTTATAAAAGAAACACAAATAATCTCATTCTAACAGCCAATATTGTTATTTAAAACTTAACTCGACATTTCAATTTCTTGCTGAAGTCCTCTTCAGGGGACAACTGAAGAAGGCTTTGGTAAGAAGTTGAAACATTGAGTTAAGTTTTAATTAATAGTATTGGCTGTTAGAACAAGAAAATTTGCTATTATTATATTTATTTCAGCTTAGAATGACTGAACACATTATACCTATATAGTTCAGTTGAATACAGAAACTATTTCACTACAGACATAGTTATGTCAGTAGCGTAAACAACATAATATTGTGTAGAGCACTATCGATAGGAAATCACTAATTAATGTTGGTGGAAAACATTGCAATTGATGATTTAGCCTGAATTCTACATTATTGATTGGATACTATAATCTGCAACTCAACAATTAGTGATACCACTAGTACATGAGTGATTTAGAATACTATACAAATATTCATGACAAAGTAATCATTTTGTGGTTGCAGTTTTACAAGTAAATTATCCAAGTTCAAGAAGTCAATTTCCTTTTGTGCTAAACCTAAGAGAAGGAATACCTAAAATTATTGTCTGTGGTAGTTTTCAGTCTGTACCTAGAGCTTCTGTTGAATGGCGTTACCAAGTCAATGAATCGTTTCAACTAATTGATCCAAAAATTGCTGTAGAGACAACTAATGGTTCATTATTTTTTATTGAACCAAAAATAGATCAGAGTCGAAGAGTGTATCGCTGTAAAATAAGCAATAGTTGGTTATCAGTGGAAAACTTTGGATTTTTCCAAATCAACATTTTGAGTAAGTATAGACCAGCTCTCATACTCATCTTGTGCTGTGATGTTCTTGTAGTTATTCTCAGTAAATGTACCTTGAATAATTCCTTCTGATAATAGTCATCGGTATGACATGTATATTATTGATGTACATTTCTAAATTATAAATGGTGTAAATTATGTAAAGACACAATTATCATCGAGAGCTATGGTGTCTGTGATACATGGATAATTATAGATAGTTTGTAGCAATGAAATCCTATACTTACAATACAATAGAAAATGAGACTGCAAGAATAATATGAAATGCCGTTAAAATGTTTATTAATGTTCACAAAGTGTAACGTATTTAGAATACTAGCAAATTTTTCTCGTTCTAACAGCTATTATTATAATTATTTTAGTGAGTATGACAGAATTATATAGAATATTAAGACATACAGGCTACTATTATTTGCTTGTGTTGTTTGGTAGGTTCTACAGGTAGGATACCTTTGTCTTTATGGATAGAACCAGAAAGTCAGATTGTGGCTGTGGGAGATGTAGTTGTGTTCAGCTGTCATCCAGGAGGAAGGTATGCCATTGCATTTCATGAAAGTATATAATGTAGAACTTATCTATATTGTTGTGTAGCTACAAATTGAAATAGATGAACTCAAACACCATGTTAAAATAATTGATATAATATGAACTTGATTTACTTTAGATCCTGTCTGTGTGTTTATAGTTTGACTGTCTGTGTGTTTATAGTTTGACTTACATTTGTTTGTTTAATTTTAGAAACGAAGTGAACCCACAGTAACTTAGTTAATTAAAATAGTTTTTTTTTGTTTACATACCGAAGTCATGTTTTACAATCTAATGTTGGTCTAAATACATTTTATTAGCTAATTTTTATATATTTATCTTATCTGCTGCTATTCTCTGCCCAACAAGGTTTTAAGAACCTGATCATTCTGACAAGATTTTTCAAATTTATTTTTTGTGTTATTTTGAACAAATAATTTTTGATGGAAATATTGAAACTACCAGAAAGAAAGTATAAAGACATTATTTCCAAACATGTTACAAATTATGTCACATTATTAATGTTTAATTAATATTTGTTAATGGAGCACCCAATATGGACATGAAGCAAAATATAAAATTTAGAGCTTCAAGAAAGCTCACATGGTACAACCTAAACTAGTGTGTTGGATAATACAGGTTCAGTTTACACTATAATATGAACCTGATATTGATTGGAGTTTATTGATCCCTTCTATCTTTACTATGCTTAAATAATTTTTTAAATATGTTGATATATTTTTAACCAAGTGGATAATTAATCTAATGTCATGATACTCTTGATGATGATTTCGATGTACTTTCTGCGAAAAAATGCGCATAGAGCAAAGTATCACGCTATTTTTTTTATGATGACCAAACACATTCATAACTCCTAGCTACTAAGGCTAATAATAATTGTTTATGCAGTCTTAGCTGTTTCTTAATATACTATTATCATCAGAATTATTATTTGTAATCTCTTATTCTATGATAACTACATAGTGGATTGTTTTAACATGGATTTTACTAAGTTTATGTATAAGAAATTTATTTAATATAATATTTAGAGGTGCAGCGGATACGCGTGTAATTTGGTCATTTCCTAGCCCGGTATCTGCTTTAACTAACTATTGGAATGATCTTGTAGTTACCGTTCAACCAGGTTATGCAGGAATATACTCATGTAGCGCAGGGAATCTAGCAAGCTCTGCTACATTAACTATAGTTGGTAAGTAACAGTATTTTATTGACTTTAATTTTATAGTTTACTTGTGGTTTTATGTCAAACAGATCCTCCGTTACTAAGTTCAAGTTCGAAGCTCATAATTGTGTCATATAATTCAAATGTCACACTATCCTGTTCGACTAATACCACTACAACTGTGTGGTGGGAGTGGTTTTTAAGTGACAAAAGGTAAAACTGTGCATCATAATATTATGTTGTAATAATTAAAGTATTGCCTTTAATGCATTTGGTATTTTATAAGTTGAGTTATTCATGTCCATGGACTATAGATATTGAACTATACTTTGTTATCTATAATTAATTGTTATAATAATAAGAAAACAGAGTATAGACAAGTACTGACCTCATAATTTCATTTCACCATAAATTATTGGGTAGTATTGTGATTTTTACTCACATTCAAAATATGGGTAGTAGCTAATAGACCCAGTAAGATGGAAAAAGCTGGATATTATGTAATAATTATAATAGTGTTGTGCGTAAGTTGCCCTATATGCAGTGTCAAGGTAAAAAAAATGTTCAATTGAAATAGCACAGGGAAAGTGAAATAGCACAGTAACTAAAATAGCTAAGCGAAATAGTACAGGTAAGTGTGCATGTGTGCAGAAACACATGACGTGAGTTGTTTTTGGTAACTTGTTCTTTAGTGCAAAAGTTCTGCCCATATTAGACGAAGTTAGTTCAATACACTTGGAGAAGTCATAGATTAAGAATGAAGTTCAGGAGGAAGCTAATCTTACCAGGAAGAGTGAGTGAATGATACAGTGTTGAATGCAAATGAATAAATGCTGTCACTATAAGCAATTGAAGGCACGAATAAACTATGCTGTTTGTGATTAATGTTTGTGAGCAATTGAATCAACACTCCACATTGCCTCGTGCTATTAATCTCGAATATCAGAGTTACCCATGCTATTACTCATACAAACACTAATTATCTTGAAAATGGGTGCTGTTCAAGTTATGAAATAATGTCCTTTATGAGCACAAACTTCACAAAAAAATACCATACATAAGCACCATAAGTGAAAACCCTCTCTGTCTTTCTGTAATGCACTGATTTTGGAGATTACTGACGACAAACCATTGCTTTAGGTATGAACTTACTCGAACCATGATTTAAGAAATTTTATTGGGCTACTTTTTTCTTCTTAAGTTTCAGCTAACTGTGAGAAAAAATGCAGCTGTCTGTGTCTACCATGTAGGTATTAGCTGTTGCTAGTAACACACCCTATCATCACATCATATTTTTGTGAGGAATAATTTCTTGCTGCCCACGGTAGTTTTGCTTATGCTGGGTAGAGTTTCACACTGAAAATGCATATAGGTGAGTGTCTCCGCATGATAGCCGCTTCTCATATGAAGGCAGTGTTTACATGTGCCATTTAATTAATAGCAATTGAATTATTCTTTCGGACAGAGATGATTTTGCAACAACTAGCTAGTGTATAATAGTGCTGAGACCTTGTTGCACTTAATACACTTAGCAAGGTCACAGTGAAATTCCTGGGCAACCCCAGCTTGCAATGGAAAGGAAGTGTTGAAATAATTGTGGTTGAATGATTATTGACAAAAATAATCTGCTTCAAATTATACAAGAGTATGTTTCTTAGCTTCAGAAACGTTTGGCTAGCATAGGATAACATTGATTTAGGTATTAGGAATTAATAGCACTTGTGCCCTGAAATATTTTACTCAGCCTCACCTCTTGAAAATTTTGTCACACTACTCATGCTATTATTCTCAAATGCCACATTTTTAATTGCTATTATATTTCAAAAGATGAATAAACTGGCAATAAGCTTGAGTAGAGGTAATCTTGAGTAGAGGCAATCTTGAGTAGAGGTAATCTTGAGTAGAGGTAATCTTGAGTAGAGGTAATCTTGAGTAGAGGTAATCTTGAGTAGAGGTAATCTTGAGTAGAGGTAATCTTGAGTAGAGGTAATCTTGAGTAGAGG
>WLWI01004777.1_pt1 | contig 11391 bp, 10 predicted proteins | sample 6701501 | NCBI WGS metagenome assembly WLWI01 (sample SAMN12718690, study PRJNA515312) | sponge metagenome | isolation source: marine sponge | host: Mycale hentscheli | place: New Zealand: South Island, Marlborough, Capsize Point | collected 2014-11-01
GGCCCATCAGACAGGCACCTGGGCCCATCAGACAGGCACCTGGGCCCATCAGACAGGCACCTGGGCCCATCAGACAGGCACCTGGGCCCATCAGACAGGCACCTGGGCCCATCAGACAGGCACCTGGACCCATCAGACAGGCACCTGGGCCCATCAGACAGGCACCTGGGCCCATCAGACAGGCACCTGGGCCCATCAGACAGGCACCTTGGCCCATCAGACAGGCACCTGGGCCCATCAGACAGGCACCTGGACCCATCAGACAGACACCTGGACCCATCAGACAAACAGACACCTGGACCCATCAGACAAACAGACACCTGGACCCATCAGTGCCAACATTAGCGACCCACGTCACTAGCATTACCTGGTAGAACATCTGTACTGCTGGAGAATGTGATCTCAACGACAGAGAAAGAAGGAATATATTGTGAGTAGAAGCAGCCAAGAATTGCTCTACTGTATCCACTGCAAACTCATACTCCTCTACACACACACACACACACACACACACACACACAACTAATGAACAGCCTTTTGCCTCAATTGAAAATCAGCACATATTGTAAGCTAACTTATACTAGTGGTGTGCTTCATTAATGGTAAGTCAGTGAATTTAATTCAGCCATAAAGTGAGGATTTCTGGCATGTTTGTTATTAATATTCTTGAAAATTAAACTCTAATAATTATAAAATTACTAGTCCTGCTTAGTGAGACAAGAGGTAAGCACAATCCTTCTGTTAATAAACTTCCAATGTCACGGTATCCACTTCTTGCCGCTCTTTGCAACGTAAGGACTTTTCTTGGAATTTGTTTAATCCGACATTACAATAAAGTATTACAGAACACACCAGAGATAGCGTCAGATCACACCAGAGATACGTCACAACCACCAGAGATAGGGCCAGAACACACCAGAGATAGCGTCACAACATACCAGAGATAGCGTCACAACCACCAGAGATAGGGCCAGAACACACCAGAGATAGTGTCACAACACACCAGAGATAGCGTCACAACACACCAGAGATAGTGTCACAACCACCAGAGAGTGTCACAACACACCAGAGATAGCGTCACAACACACCAGAGATAGCGCCACAACACACCAGAGATAGTGCCACAACACACCAGAGATAGCGTCACAACCACCAGAGATAGCGTCACAACACACCAGAGATAGCGTCACAACACACCAGAGATAGCGCCACAACACACCAGAGATAGCGCCACAACACACCAGAGATAGCGTCACAACACACCAGAGATAGTGCCACAACACACCAGAGATAGCGTCACAACACACCAGAGATAGCATCACAACACACCAGAGATAGCGTCACAACACACCAGAGATAGCGTCACAACACACCAGAGATAGCGTCACAACACAAGAGATAGTGCCACAACACACCTATACTAACCTCCAACATTATTTCTCCACGTGTACTGACCTTTTTCTGTCCCCGTAGAAGAGAAATGTGATGTGGTATGATTAACAAACCTCCAGAACAACATCCTATCATGTTCCCATAGAAACTCACTATATAATACAATTAGAAAGATAGACATTCACTAAGGACACGGTTAGTATCACTATAAAATTAATGACTGTCACTATGGATACACTGACTATCACCATAGAAACCATATTTTTGGATAGCACAAGTGTTGGGTGTTTTACTCTAGCATTAACAAATAGGGTTCTCTAAGAATGTAATTATACTAAATTGTTAACATTTTACTTCAACAGTTTCCAACCATCTTTCTGGAGTCAGAAACCACACAGCACTGCACTACAGCCTACCTAGTTTCTAGCAACAGAGGAGTGTAGTCCCAGCTGGAGCGGAGCACAACAGTAAGAGGTTTCTCTGAAGTGGCAAAACATCTCCAAATTATTGTAATAATAAACAGTAGGCTAAACTTCAGACCCATGTGTGTGCTCCTTCCACTCTCATGTATTTTAAGGAAATGGTCGTCAACACTCAACTTTGTCATCAATGCGGTTTAACAAGTTCCCGGCCACCCGCCCACACGTTCATGCCTCACGTGATAAGTATTAAAAAAAAAGAAGAGAGAAAATGGGCGTGACTGAGATAGGTGTGGTTCATCGTAAACAAAAAGTTCCTATTTTACTGGTATTTGTGTTGTAAAGGAGGTGATTTCTCGCGACCATGGATCAGGAAAAGAATATGGTAGCTTCGCTGGCTTTACACGCTGTCCTAGAACCAGTGTTTAGTGAAGTAAGTGCCGTCAAAGCCCGCCTTATAGTGACGGAGCTAGGCTGACAATGATACAGTTTGTAATCATAGGGAACTGTTCGAAAATAATATATTTTTTTACAGTTGGAAGTAGATGACAAGAATATAGCTGCTGTTCAAACCTTAAGAACTGCTTTCACCAAGGTTAGCCGCTAATAGCTCTGACTTGCCTGTGTTTTCATAGTGTGTTGTTTGTTGTTGTTTAGGCAGAGAGAGCTCATCCTGGACTCACTCAAGACTTCATTTCTGGAGTACTTGAGGCAGAAGGAGTTGACTTAAACCTTCCAGAAGCCTTACTGAGACTAGCTTGTTACGATGTGACACACTATAGCATTACTTCACAGGAGGAGGAGTTTGTGCAGCTCAACTACAGGGCTAAGGGTAAAGGAGATTGATTAATGTAAGGGTTAGTAGGCAGTGGTTCCCCCAAGGCTCGTTAGTGAGGTACTCGCAACTCCACCATGCTACTCTCCGCCCCTACACCTATACTTTACATAAAAGTAAATGAATAAAACATAAATAAAAATAAAAAAATAAAAAAAAGCACCTATACTTGATAAAAAGCCAGTCTACCCCTAGTAATTAGGGTTTGCACAATTATTGTTATGCTATGCTAGCAGTGCTCATCATTTAGTAATTATGCTGCTTGAAATTTCTTATGCTCACATTATGATTTTAAAAAAAAAGGTATTTGAAATACAAATACTTCACTTTTTAGATCTTAAATACTCCAAAAATGTATTTAAATACAGCTTAAATACAAATACTCATGTATTTGACCCCAGCCCTGCTTGTAGAGAGTCCAAAGGTCACCTCAACCACATTCTTGCCAACATAAAGGATGTTTAGTAGTCTAAAAAATTAATTTAAAAAATCCCAAGCCAGTTTCTAAAAGACTTAGATATATCAACTTGTCACTGTTACAGTACAATAATGCTTATAATTATACTAATTATGCTAGAGTTGATGAAATCACTTAGTATGCTCTAAATTATGCCAGCATAATTCTCCAACCCATACTATAACTGGTTTCCAGCTGGCCTGATAGTGCACTGCTGGCCTGATAGTGCACTGCTGGCCTGATAGTGCACTGCTGGCCTGATATTGTACTGCTGGCCTGATAGTGCACTGCTGGCCTGATAGTGCACTGCTGGCCTGATAGTGCACTGCTGGCCTGATAGTGCACTGCTGGCCTGATATTGTACTGCTGGCCTATTAACTTGCCAAGCTGAAGCCATACTATGAACATAGATGTATTGTTTAAATGGGTGTGATTAAGGGGTGTGGTCAAAATACCACTCTGTTTTGCTTTTTCTGGGAGAAACACTGGACTAGATATACCAAAGTGAGATAAACCAATGTGAGGAGATATGGTAGAGATATGCCGAAGGTAAGGGTTAGTAGTTAAACTAACAGATGAACGGACCATGCAATGAATGAAGCAGAAATCTAACTACCATCTGATTATCTGTATCTCTATGGAAACATGTGTAGTCCCTAAAATGTGTGTGTGTGTGTGTGTGTGTGTGTGTAGCTTTGAAGGAGAAATTGAGTCATATACCAGATCAGATCAGAGACAGATCCACATTTCTACGTATCATTCGCGATGTGGCAGGCTCCATCAAGGAAGTTCTGGACGCTGTCAATGAGGTATCCAAGAGACACCAAGGAGATACTTGTATGAAGGAATATAGAAAGGTGTGTGTGTGTGTGTGTGTGTGTGTGTGTGTGTGTGTGTGTGTGTGTGCTATAGGGTACTGCAGGGATTTAGAGTTTTATTGACAGCATACATATCTGAGGTTGGACTTGGGTTATTTGATAGCTTTACAGCTTGAAATGCTTCAGAAGTTACTATTGTGTGACCTTTTGTGCCATCAAATTAGTACCAATATAATAAGCATTCGTTCAAAATCACCAAAAAAAGGTTTCTGGCTCCATGAGTTCGTTTTTTGCTCTATTGCATGAAAACAGTTCTGGAATGTTTAGACTAATTAGTACTTAGAGTTAAGAGGCAATTGAAGGACTAAATGTATTTTAAGTCATTAATAAGTCTGTAGTTTGCAAGACATGAGGTGTGACCGGCAGACTCTGTGAAGTTTAATTTCAACCCCATAGTAACTTTGTGTGGGTGTTGAAATTGATTAATAATTCAGCTTTGATTCAAACCTGTTATAATTTCTATATAGTTGGTGTTGCCGCCAAAAAAATGACATCAGTAGCTGCAAACAGTGATGCTTATCACTTTTACCAACAACAATACTAATAATGGCAGTCTGTTATTTTTTGCTGATGTATTTGTTGGTGTTATTGCTATTGTTTTAGTCATCATTGTTGCTGTTGCATTAGGATGTCAGTTATCCAAATGTCAGTTAACCAAACACCTAAAATCTAGTAGTAGCACATGCAGATACTAAGAATTCCTTGACCACACCCCTTCATTAGTGTTTTTATAGTACATTTTCTATAGTGTTCAGTTATCTGAACATTTCAATTATCCAAACATCTCTCGATCCCAATGTGTTCAGATAACTGACATTCTACTGTATTATAAATTATATCGTACAACATTAATTTCACTTGTGTATCATAGTTGTGTATGTTTTGTTTTGTTGTTTGTGCTGTTGTAGGTGTTAGACAATCGAAAGAGAGTGTTTGTGAAGAGTTCCAGGAGCTTTAGTGACACTTTGAAGCGTTACTTCAGAGACGGGAGGTATACTAGTAGCTCTACTTGTTGTGTTGCTATAGAGATGACAGGTACACCAGTAGCTCTACTTGCTGTGTTGCTATAGAGATGACAGGTACACCAGTAGCTCTACTTGCTGTGTTGCTATAGAGATGACAGGTACACCAGTAGCTCTACTTGCTGTGTTGCTATAGAGATGACAGGTACACCAGTAGCTCTACTTGCTGTGTTGCTATGGAGATGACAGGTACACCAGTAGCTCTACTTGCTGTGTTGCTATAGAGATGACAGGTACACCAGTAGCTCTACTTGCTGTGTTGCTATAGAGATGACAGGTACACCAGTAGCTCTACTTGCTGTGTTGCTATAGAGATGACAGGTACACCAGTAGCTCTACTTGCTGTGTTGCTATAGAGATGACAGGTACACCAGTAGCTCTACTTGTTGTGTTGCTATAGAGATGTTAGGTACACCAGTAGCTCTACTTGTTGTGTTACTATCATTGTTTGTGTCATGATAATTTGCTGTTTGTTGTGTTTAGATCGGAGCATGTGTTTCTTAGTGCTAACAGACTCATCAACCACACCAACGGTCTTCTCAGCACTTACAAACTCCTTGGCTATTGACATCACTGATGTTTATATCTTATCTCTGTCTGTCTGTCCGTCATAATTAGTAATGTATGTGTGTGTGTATATGACCACTCATTATACATAAGTACAGAACATCAAAACTATTACATGTTTTGTAATTATGGTGATCTGATCAGACATTATTATCACTAAGTTGTTGTGGCTAGGGAGAATGCATAAATACGGTACTGTGGTTTGTTTTCAGGGTTTCATACAGGATTTACTTTTATGAGATACAGGGGAGGAATCCCAGGGTGACCCTACCTCTGTATGAAACCCTGGTTTTAGATTACTAAAACCAGGGTGACCCTACCTCTGTATGAAACCCTGTTTTTAGATTACTAATCCCAGGGTGACCCTACCTCTGTATGAGTACCAACGTTTCCACCAGAATGACGGTCAGAGAAGTTCTTTACCACCCATGGACAGTACACTGGGCTGCTGTAAGACCACCACTGCCATCGGCTGGTCCATGGTTTTAGATTACTAAAACTAAAATCTAATTGTTTTGGGGCACTACTGGCACTGCTAGCACCAACAGCACTACTGGCACTAGTCTTGCAGGTCAGAACCTTTACGATTCCGAGCGGAGCGATTAGGCAAAGGGTCTGGCTCGCAAGACTATACTGGCACTGCTAGCACACTACTGGCACTAGCTAGTGACGACAGCACTACTGGCACTAGCTAGTGACGACAGACAGCACTGCTGGCACTAGCTAAGTGACGACAGCACTGCGCTGGTACTGCTTAAACAAGACATATGTCCTTGCAGAGGAGGCTCCACACACTTGTGGTTGGGGGGGCAAAATATTAGAGATTGGCACACTCCTATGAAATCTGATTTTTTAAGCTATAATACATCATACAAAATGACTTATTAAAATGTTCCAAAGTGTCTTTTCCTTTCTGCATGTAGTGATACAAAGTCACAAGTTTTTTAATTGGGGGGGGGGGGCAATTGCCCCCCCAGTGGAGCCTCCCCTGCCTTTCTAGGCAAGCTTATATCTTGGTTAAACAATAGATTAATGCATGTATACTACACTACCACCGAGCAGGGCAACAACCCCAAGTGGACCGATTGGTCGTCACAAACGGAGGTGTAACCTGCCGGTCAGCGGGAAAAACCAAAATTTAAGCCAGCAGTAGGCGTGGCTAATTCATACTGCTTTGACTAGTGTGAGAGTGTGAAGTGCATTTAGTGTTAGCGCTTTCAGCTCAAATGGATGCAGCTCTTCAGTCGCTGGATCCTGCTCTAGGAAAAGTGGAGACTACCATCAAACTGCGCGTATGTGAGTGAAAATGATGTTGCTGTTGATGGATGTGTGTATTTGTTGTGCGCTGAATTGCATGGAACATTCCAGTGCTAATGTGCTTCTGGCTGTTGTGTTGTGTGTAGTGGAGGCCAAGAACCTCCCTCAAGGTACTGAGTTCAATTTGAAGCATGGTAGAGACTCCTATGTTGTTATTTCTTTGGATCAAGAGGAAATATTCAGGACTGCAACTGTGGAGCAATCGTTAACGTAAGGAACTAATGCGTGCATATCATCACCTGGCACACTACATACCAGCACTTATGCCACACCAGCATCTGCGGCAAGCTGTAATGAGTGCCGTGGTAGTTCTAGGGTTTCTGCGCTGTGCGAGCTACCGTTCATAAATGTGTTCATGAGTGCATGTTTTAGCAGCTTGTAGAGTCGGTATGTCTGGAATGTATAGGAGAGATGTATTTATTTGTAAATACATGGCTACGTACAGATGGCTTGTTACTTTAAGCTTTCACCTCAACTTACAAACGAACCATTTCTTTTAGAAGTTACATGTGTTTGTGTGTTTGAGTTCATCATCTTCATTTCAGTCGGGAGAGAGAGGGAGCAAGACTATTCAGTGACCTTTAACCTCCAACATTTGAGATAGTTCATATTATTTTCATAAACTCTCCGTGTGAAATGAAGAATTTGAAAGTGACAGTTTATAACATCAATCTTAAATTAGATACAGTTCAAAGTACAGAGTTGCTGTCATTTTATTTGATGATAGATAAGACTTGAGCACATGAACAAAAACATGTGTTTGTGCGTGCGTGTGCACAGGGTTGTTGTGTTTGTACGTGTGTGTAGGTGTGTGTGTTAGTGTTTGACAAGTATTGCATGAATTAGTAAATATATTAAAGTTTGCAGAAGTTCAGTCGATGGTTGGTTCATTTGTTCCTTCAGCTGTTGCTTCAGTGGTTGCTTGAGTTGTGGATTGTTTCTTTTATATGAGTTTGCACATAGTTTAGGAAGTGTCATAATTAAAGTGTCCTTAGTTACAGTTATTATAGCTACGAAAATATCACGGTTACACGTATGCTGGAGTTAGTGCATGTATGTATGTATTTATGTGTGTGTATGTATTTTATTTTTGTAATGAGCTTTATTTTGAAAGTCTATTTGTAACCCCAAAGTCATCTACACCACCTCCCCAAAAGTGTGGGAATCAAAGGATTAAGGTTTAGTTGTGGGTCAGTTTTCACAACTATCTCTTCACAGTAAACCAACTTACTACCAACTTCACTACCATGACAACACATCTTGTGAGTATGTGGGTGTTAGTGTGTGTGTGTGTGTGTGTATGTGTGTGTGTATGTGGTAGCCCTCATAATGTGTGTGTTTGTGTGTGTGTACTTTACACCATCAGAATGTTATAATTACAGCAACAGAGTGCTGTAGTTACACCAGCAGAATGTTATAATTACACCAACAGAGTGCTGTAGTTACACCAGCAGTTTATAATTACACTAACAGAGTGCTGTAGTTACACCAGCAGAGTGTTATAATCACACTGACTGATTGTTTTATTTTATGTCTAAAGTCCTTTCTTTGGTGAAGACTACACATTCAGAGTGCCACACCCTTTTTCTCGGATATCATTTGGCTTATGGGAACCTGGCATAAAAGACAGTTTACTTGGTAAAGTATCAATAAGCCGAGATGATCTACAGGCCACACCCATTAGGGATGAGCAGTGGTATCGATTGGTGCCAGTAGATGCAGACTCTGAAGTGCAGGTACTGACAAAAGTGGATGATCTTCACTTTTGTAGTATATGTTTGTGTGTGCATGTGTTGTCAGGGCAAAGCTCACATTGCTGTAAATCTGGCTGAGATTCAAGTTTCCGAGGGAGACAATCACCACGTGCAGCACATGCTTACTGTCAAGTAAGACTGGTGTGGGTGTGGTAGAAGGTGTGGTCTAGATGGATGATACATGCGTTGGTTAGGGTGCTGGAGGCAGAAGGTTTGAGCGTGTGGAATGGCTTCCACGGCAACATTGATCCCTATTGCCTGGTGTCCATATGTCCGAACACCCCTGGAGCCAAGGTTGAGGTGAAGCGTGGGTGCACAAAGAAGAAGACCAACAAGCCTTACTTCCAAGATACCTTCACATTTCTAGTGAGTTCACTAGCAGACACTTGATTGCTGTCATCATCAATGTGGTTACCATAGTAACCCATGGATTGCTGTGTTTGTAGTTTAAAGATTGTCTGAACATCCTCAACTCTATTGTGCGTATCAGTTTGTGGCATGACCTGTTGCTAGGAGACAAAGTATTTATTGGTCAAGTAAACCTGTCTCTGAGCACTCTACAGACGCCACTAGATCACCAGGCGTGGTACAATCTCATGCCACGCCCCTCAGTGCCTGCCACTCCTACAGATTTGGGATCCCTCAGAATTAAAATCCATTACTTCAGGGATGTCATTTACCCGTTACAAGCCTACGAACCTCTCAAACTCCTCCTCCTCCGAGATCTAGAGTCTCCAGTGAGTTATAGTCAATTCCCGTTTTGACTCATTTTTCTTATTCTGTGACCACTCCCACTAGTTAATTGTTTGATGACCACTCCCACTTTACTATTTACTCTCAGGAGCGTCTTCCGAACTCTGTGGTGTTCATGTTGGGTGAGGTGTATCGCGACTGGTCGAGTTTAGGACGTACTCTAGTAAATATCTTCATGTCTCTAGACCAGGTCAGTCACATCTACTTTATCCTACATCAGTCTCCATGGTGATGGTTGTTATGTCTATAGTTGGAGAGTTTAATCAAGACTTTAGTTCAGTATGAAGTCAACACAACTCTGTAAGTGTGTCATCTATTAGTAGTGATCACTCCATTGTTGTTAGTGTCATCTATTAGTAGTGATCACTCCATCGTTGTTAGTGTCATCTATTAGTAGTGATCACTCCATTGTTGTTAGTGTCATCTATTAGTAGTGATCACTCCATTGTTGTTGGTGTGTTGAATGCATTGTTTTTGTTGTCATAGAGATTCCAACACTTTGTTTCGGGGCAACTCTCTGGCTTCTAAAGTTATTGATGAATTTATGAAGTTAGTAGGAAAGATGTATCTACAGAGAACTCTACAAGGATGCATTGATGAGGTGGGTGTGTCCAATGAGGTGGGTGTGTCCAATGAGGTGGGTGTTTCCAATGAAGTGGGTGTGTTAGATAAGGCACATGTGGTGCCAGATGTCAGCACACTTTGTCAAGAGCAAACTTTAAGGTTTGGTCTGTGTACATTTAGTTGTGTTGACTTACAAAGTGCAGATATAATTCAGTGTTTTGTGTGATGGTGTATTAGATATTTGAGGTGCGGAGGCAGTGTGAGATAGATCCTTCACGACTGACAGAGGCTGATAATAAAGATGTGAATATGGTGAGTGGCTTGTCTTCTGTATGCATCTTCAGTTGTACTGCTCTCTCTCTCTCAGGCCAATCTTCTGTTCTTTGTGGAGAAGATTCTCAGTGCAATATTTTCTTCTGCCAGATCTTGTCCGCGGAGAATGTGCCAAGTCTTTCATTTGCTCAAGGAATCTGCCATGGCAAAGTTTCCTGGTAAGGGGTTGACATGCCTCATGTGAGAGATAGAAATGGTGTACTCTGGACTCACACTTGGCGAGATGTTGTTCATTTTGGAAAGTTGTCCTTCATAACATCACATTTTTGGTTTCCCTTCCAACACACGTACACATGCACAAACTACTTAGGTGAAGTACTGATGTATTGATCTCGTGTACCATATCTATTCATAGCTGGTTGGCTGCTTGCCACACCCCTTAATAAAGTGCACCTAGGTATAGATGTGTACTTGTATTATATGCAGAGAAAAAGGAAACGGTGCGCTACACTTCTGTCAGTGGCTTCATTTTTCTACGCTTTTTTGCGCCTGCTATTCTAAACCCTCGACTGTTTCACCTTCGACCTCAAGTTCCAGTGAGTGGGTGTGTCTGTAAGTAATGGGGCGTGTCTGTAAGTAGGAATGTGTGCAATTGGTTGCAGTGTCCTGTGGTTGCTAGGACTCTCACTCTCATCTCTAAGGCGATCCAGAGCCTTGGCAACGTGGCAGGACCCAAGGTAAATCAAACTCTCTGACCAACACCTGCTAGTGTAGTAGCACGTGCTAGTGTAGTAGGCCACATGCTAGTATAGTAGGGCACGTGCTGGTATAGTAGGGCACGTGCTGGTATAGTAGGGCACGTGCTGGTATAGTAGGGCACGTGCTGGTAGTAGGGCACGTGCTAGTATAGTTGTGCACTACAGTGCTTCCTCGATTATCCGGACTTCAATTATCCGTACCCTCGCGTATCCGGACACCAGAAGTGCCCGTTTTTCTGGTAATGGTCGCATCGCGCATAAGCGCGAAGTTGGTTAAGGTCGTCGCGCTAATTTCAAATCTAGCTATAGGTAGGCAGCAGTATGGCAGAAGAGTTATCTTCACTTCCTGCAGCAAAAAGGAGGAGGAAGGTGCTGAGGGAAAACAAGCTTGAAGTTCTAAAG
>WLWI01004779.1_pt1 | contig 11390 bp, 5 predicted proteins | sample 6701501 | NCBI WGS metagenome assembly WLWI01 (sample SAMN12718690, study PRJNA515312) | sponge metagenome | isolation source: marine sponge | host: Mycale hentscheli | place: New Zealand: South Island, Marlborough, Capsize Point | collected 2014-11-01
GTGCAGCAGAGGGAAGAAGTGCAGCAGAGGGAAGAAGTGCAGCAGAGGGAAGAAGTGCAGCAGAGGGAAGAAGTGCAGCAGAGGGAAGAAGTGCAGCAGAGGGAAGAAGTGCAGCAGAGGGAAGAAGGGCAGCAGAGGGAAGAAGTGCAGCAGAGGGAAGAAGTGCAGCAGAGGGAAGAAGTGCAGCAGAGGGAAGAAGTGCAGCAGAGGGAAGGAGTGCAGCAGAGGGAAGAAGCACAGCAGAGGGAAGAAGCACAACAAGGAGAACAGTCCACAAGCCGTAATATAAAGATGAACATTGGCGGAGGCAATCCCAAACTAACTCCAACCTAAAGCATTCAAAGGCTAGCCTGAAGAAATTGTACAAAAAAATCTAGACTAACATGCAAGAAAAGTTGGGAGGAAAAGTATCCCTGGGTGTATTGTAACAATCCAAAGGAAGGAATGTTTTGCCGGTTATGTCAACAATGAGGGAAACCTCCTTCAACTGCACGCGGTGGGTGGACTACGCGGGGCACGACAGACTGGAACCACGCTAGTGAGCTTCTCAAACAGCACAATGATTCCATGTGGCACAGAGATTCCGTCATTGTATCAAAGATGGCTGCACAGCCTAATGTTGTTGAACTCCAAAATGCTTAAACTTTGCGTTTGGCAGAAGAAGAGAGGATTAGGAATAGGGTACTTCTCACTAAGCTTCTGAGGTCAGTTTATTTTCTGGCAAAGAATAAGATTTGGTTAGCCAGAGGATCCTCATACCACCACATATTCGGATCTTGTCGACCTTCAAAATGCCAATGGTGACCAAATTCTTGAACAGCATGTGACTAGATTGGACCTTCCAATGCCCAGTATACCTCTTCATTCTCATGTAGATCATTTCTTGCAGCAATTGACAAGTGGCTTGATCAAAGACTTGTGAAAAGTTTGATATTAAGCCCCTACTTTTCAATTCTAGCAGATGAATGTGAAGATGTTACAACGTGTGAGGAGCTTTCCATATGTTGTCGGTGGCTAGTTAATAGTAGGCCAGAAGAACACTTCACGACCATTTTATATATTACAGCAACAGATGCAGCGAGCATTACCAAGGCTCTGAACAGTTTCATACTGGAGAAGCAGCTAGACTATAGAAAACTGGTAGGACAAGCTTCTTACGATGGTGCTGCTGTTTTTTCAGGAAGTAAAACCGGTTTTCAAGCTAGAATGAGAACAAACTCGGCTCATGCGCTCTATTTTCACTGTGCCTGCCATAGATCACAGTTTGCTAGTATCCAGGCTGCTGAAATCACTTTAAACTGCAGAACAGAAGAATTCGTTTATGAATATGTTTGACAATAGTCACCTTACATGAACTTACTTAAATGATTTCTTTACAATTACATTGTTAATTCTGTTTTTTATATTTCTATTTTTTATTTTGTTTTTTTAACTCTGCTGGGGGGAATCCCAGGGTTACCCCCTCCCCTCTGTATCAAACCCAGGTGCATGTGTGAAGGATGTGAATGTTTACATTGTGTTTGAAAGGTACATGCACTCAGGTGCCAATATCTCAGTTGCCTGTCACTCTAAACTAGAGTGTGATTTATTTCTCTTGTGTTTATTTATTTATTTAGTTCTACAGATCGAGGTATCAAAATAGTAAGAAGGAGCATGATCTGAAGATGGTTCAGTTCTTGAAGGAAGTGGGAGGGGAGCAGGAGCAGAAGGAGTATCTGAGATTATTGAAGGAGTACAGGAAGAAGAGACGAGAGTATGTCCGTTACTGGCGAATCAAACTGTCGGCCAACCCTTCCAATGTGGTACGTGGCCTCTTAATCTGGTAGTCATAGTAACATTGTTGAGGTATAGACCTAGGCTGTTGAGGTTATAGACTTCTCACGTCTAGTTTTAGTTCATGCCTTAGTGTTTCAATAGAGATTGCTAATCTTCCAACTCTTCAGTTTCACGCTTAATGTGACTTTAAATATTAAACTTATAAATATGTGACCGTCTATAGGAAAACCAGGCACAACGCGGCACCTTCGAATTTTTTTTTTTTGCACTTACGGAGTTGTCGGCGTCCAGATATTGAGCTCTCCAAGTTTTATCGTCGCAGCTTTAGTCGTTCCCACTATAATAGACCTAACCGTTCCCTTCCGTAGGCTTGAAACAATACATTTTTAAGAAATCGATCGATCTTTTCTCGATATTACGCACGCTGCGTTGTGCCCGGTTTTCCCGTAGACGGTCACATATATATTATTCATTTGATACAGGAGAATATCACGAGTCTGTTGGCTTAGTATTTACGCGAGTGCCGCAGGCACGAGCGTAAATACCGCCAATCAGATGAGTGATTTTCTCGGGTATCCAATGGATAATAAATTTATTAGGTACTGCTCATGCGCGAATACCTTATAACCTAGAGGGACGTAATAACCCAACGTAATAACTATGAACACAGGTGATATGGAAAAATATTGCCCTAAGCCACATCCTGTTTACTTTAATGCATTTTCTATGTGGCAACAGTTATCAGGCTCTGTTCAGTACCTAATAATAACTTATAATAATTATATTATTAGCTGAACCATGTTAAGAATGAGTCTTTAAAGTCACATTAAGCGTGAAACTGAAGCTTCTTGAGAAGGTTGTCTCAACATGGAGTTGGAGAAAATGTGGTCTTTCCCTGAGAAATGGGCAATTCTGAGATACAGACACCCTCAGGTCCCAAGGTGCCCGGAAGAAGAGATTGAGTGTACTTCTTTATGAGTCAATCATTAATGGGGATTGGTCTGTACAATGGAATAGATGCAATAGATATCAATAGATTCTGGTATATAAATTATCAGTGAATAATTCCGCTTGATATTCGTTTGTGGGTGTGTGTGTTTTGGTGTGTGTTTGTGGTTGTATTTTGTGTTGCTATGATACAGTTGTGTAGGGTGCAGGGTTACAACTTATTCAAGGAAGACCTCAGTGAATCTCTGCCAGAGGAAGACAGGAGGGTGAGTGCCTTCCTCTGTTCTTCATAGTGCACACAGACAGATCTAGGATATTTTAAGGGGGGAGAAGGAGTCTTTGTAACAAAGAGGAAGTTAGGAGAGGTGGGGTAGAAGAAAAGCTCAGATAGTTCAGAAAAAAGAGAGTAGGAGAGGGAAACGTATGTAACCTTAACCAATAGTAACTGAGGAAGATAACTTGTGCTACTGCATTCTTACTTTGCAATACGTCAAGCGCCACTATGTGGCGGGGTACTTGCTAGTTAATATTATTATTATTATTATTGATACTACTATTGTTATAGGAATTCGTGAGGGACAATCACTGGCCTCAGTGGAACGCTCTTAGCTCAATGGACAAGAGGGTAGGTGGGTGGGGTTTGGTGGGTGGGTGGAGGATGGTGGGTGGGTGGGTAAGGTTCGGCGATATTGGGGTATATTGTATCACTATATTTTGGCAGGACAATTATATTGAATATTTTTATATTATTAATTATTTAGGGAAAAAATTAACAGCAAGAATTTTTTAATGATGATAACATCTAATGACAAGCCAAACTGTGAATGATGAGGAAAAACATTATAAAAAAAAGATCATTGAAAATTTGAATGATGAGGGAAAAAAAGAAATTACTGAAACTTTGAAGGATGGGGAAAGAAATTATTGAAATTTTGAATTATGAGGAAAAAAATGGAGAATTATGGGTCCAATTACAAGTTTTTCGAAAAAAAGGTTAGCATCTCAACCTTGTCTGGCTTCAAATTCGTTAATACCTCTGTACTCTATCCACTGACTCTGCAAGTGACAGTTGATCAGCAGGCCTCTTCCTTGAAGTTGACGCTCCTAGCGTTGCTTGCGATTCTTTCATCATAGCCTCCTTTAAATGCAAGTGAAGATTGCTATGGGTAGTGCGCAAATGTGCAAGCAAGTTACTAGTGTTCCCATTCTTGGTTGCCACTCTTCGATAACAAGTGCGGCAAATTGCAGTCTCCTTCTGAAACTCTCCATCCTTTTTCTCCAAGCCAAAATAGTTCCACACTTGACTCTTGCTTCCAAGCTTCTTGTGTAGCTCGGTACTCTCGTCGCAGGGTCTGCCATACTTACTTCTTGCAAGAGAATAAAAATACAGCTGCTCGACTATTGCGTGCGCGTCACTTCCTGCACATTATGCGCGCGCAGGTAAGTTTTGGCGGTTTTTCTAGATTTTCAATATTTCAATAATTGCTAGCCAACACGATGCCGCCAGACGGTTATTGACAGATACTGCGATCATGACTATATACCGGTATATCGCCCAACCTTAGGGTGGAGGATGGTACAGCAAGCATAAAAAATATTCTGTTCTTTAGAACGGCTGTCCCACGATTAAAAACAGAAAAAAGAAATGGCAGAGTTTCATATAGAGGTAGTGGCGCCCTGGGATTCCCCCACCCCCCAGAATTTCATGAAATAAATTAATAATATTTACTATTTAATGGTATTCTGTGATTTTGTTGTTCGTATTATATCTAATATTTGGTGAATGTTAACTTCAGTTAATTGAGGTCGTTAAATTGCAATACGCATTAGTCTTCCAAGATTGATGTCACTAATTCTAGACCAGAGACGATTTTTAATCAAATGGGTGTGGTCAAACAAATGTGTGCCCCCCAGAAAAAAAATTCTGTATGAAACCCTGAACAGTATGCCATTTGATTGAAATGCAGCCGTTCCGTTTGACTGCTCCACCATTTTAATATTTCTCGTTTACTGTATGCCTTGCACTCAGAATAATATAAAATCATTTATCCAATGAAACATTTCCAGACAGGCTCTGAGGCGGAGCTTTTGGGGTTGAACAATCTGAAGCCATCCCATTCTTAGTTGTTTGAGTGTGCTCATCATGATGTCAGTTACCAAGCGAAGCTTTATTGAAACAAGTTGGATATTTGTACAAGTTGTTTCACACTATCCTCGTAGCGTTTAATGGGTGATACAAAGCCTTAGCTTGCTGATATAGCTATGGAAGAGTTTCTAGCTAGAAAATATCAGTGAATCGACGGAAAGCTTAACCGTGAAAGAAATTGTGAAATTAATTATCATTATTACTACTATTATTATTTTAGCTTGAGGGTGAGTAAGATAAGATGAATGTGCAGAGTTACTAGTTACTGAGTAATTGAAACTTATGTAGTGATGGGTGGGGGAGGTGTGCAAGCTGTGTGATCAATCGTATAGTATTGCTAATGTTTGTACCCAACTTTTATGTTCCAGTGTTCTTTAGAGCCACCCACGATATAAAGAATTAGCCCACACTATATGAATTAGTCAAATTGTTATAACGTGTAATATAATTTTGTGTAGAGATATTTACTGAAGGCTTCAGAACAATCACGAAAGAAGTTAGAGACAATATATGCAGAGGTAGTTCCTCCAGCTACGTGGAATCTGAGTAAGGAGGCATTATGGCTTCATTTTGTTATCTTTAGGCTTTATTATTGTTAACTGGTACAACTAAATAAGTGGTTTAAACGTTTACTGGCTATTTTTGAAAATTTCTTAAAGAAGAAACTATGATTATGCTGTTGAGACAGTCTTCATCAGTCTACCTTTATTTTTTCATTTCATAAATAACAACTGACTACAGTAGTATTATGTACAAGGGAAATGAAGAAAAGTAGTGTCTCCCTTTCCTCTGCCAAAATTTTAGTATCAAATTCTGGTAAGCATTAATAAATTAAAGAAAGACTGACAGAATGTGTGCACGAGTACTTGTTGAAGGCTGACAGTGAACAGAGTCAATGTGCTTGACTTCAGTTATTGTTATTTATATATCATTGGCAAATATGCTGACTCCCTTGTACCTCATTCATTTTTCGCTTACTGTGTTTGTATTAATAGTTTATCATGTTGTGTTATACGTATTTATTCCTATTATGATATTATACAACAACAACTCACTCATTTGCAGAAAAAGGAAGTCTGCTGCATGAGAGTAAATGACATCACTGTGCTTTAATGCAAACTATCTTCAGAGAATACATGTTATATTTTGACTTATAAATATTTTTTCCTCCTTCTGCACTTTTGTTTCTGTTTTCACTGCATAATATTCAAATCTATCACTGTCAAATTATTGTGTGTTTTTTGTTGTAATTATGTGTTGGTTGTAATATATTTAGTTTGGAAAATACAAGTTCAAACCTTTTGCATTCGTTTGAAGTAAAACAGGATGACAATTCTCGTGTAAACTACAAATAGTGGGTCGGTTTCATGTATAGTGACATTTAATGAAGACTAACTAATTAGCTCATCACCAGATGCTTGTATAGTACCAGAGATAGAGTTGATGCTGATGTTAACAATTCATCTCCCAATGGGGATGACGTGGCTGATGTTACTTGCCTCAATTGTGGGACCTCAAGAACTTCCCAGATGATTTACAGGAAAACAAGCATTTGTCCTTGCTCCTTGCTCCACACCTGCTAGGTCTAGTTTCTTCATAGCCTTTCATTCGTGCTGTCATCAGTTTGATGTAGCTAGGACTCTTTGAATCCCATGAAGACTTCCTTGACATTCACTCCAGAAAGTATTTAAAGGCTGAAGTAGTACAGTATTTTAAAAAGGACCGTCCAACATGAGTAAAAATTAGTTGTAAGGAGCTTTGACCAAATGGGGTAAGTTTCATTTGCCTAAATCTCTGATTGGCTACAAAATTATGAACTCTTTGCGTTCTTCCAGTTGAGCTATTGCTCCACAGATAGTATGTCTCCCTCTTCCTCTCTTCACAGTTTGGTTTAATTTATAAGGTCCACACAAAATCAAACTTTGCCATTAAGTTTGGCCACTGCTACTGACCATGCCTACACAACAGTCTGTTACCTTGAACTCACACCTTTCTCCTTCCTCTCTCAATAGTTTAGTTTGACTTTAGACATTAATAGAAGCTCTACACTTCTTGGGATTGAAAGAGCATATAGCTGTGCAGTAAGAAGGTGACTATTAAATTAAGTATATTGTGTCCATTTCACTCGGCCATTTTGAACAGCTTATGGTATAACATTATATGGCTCAATGCTTATTTAAAAAAAATCAATTTTTGTATAATATAATAATTCTAAATATCATAGCAAGTTATGACAATATACCATAAATCATTTCATTAATTGAATCCCCTCTGAAAGCTATTCAGATCTCATTATCTGTCAGTAAAAGCTATCCCAATTTTATTACCAAACTGAAACACTAAAATTAAAAACTACAAATATGTCCATGTGCTAATTAACTACTAAGACAAATGACTACAGAGCTATATACAAATAGTCTGTCCAGTTACATCATGTATTATACAGTCATAACAAGTCTGACATAGAACAAATTTAGACAGCGGTAAAAAGCAGTTATTTATGAATCTGTGTAATTGTAACTTGAAATGTCCGGATCTCCATTGGTTTTAATTCCACTGAGAACTTAGGTCCCTGAATGGGTGCAAAGCTGGAAGGTTTATCTGAAAGAGAAAAGGACAGTGGAGGATTGTAATAGCTACTGTAGTAGAGATTAGTAATACTGCTGGTATTCATAGGTCACTGAGGTTAAACAGAGAAAAATCATGATATTATTACTACAATAATAAATCAACTGTTAATGTAGTCCAGCAAAGAATGACTAAAGCATATGTATGTAATTACTATGTAGCCAAGTAAATATTATAGTGTACAAGATATTTATACTACACATTATTTAACCAATCACTTATTAAACCACACATTTTATTTAAAACGTCTTACGTGAGTTAGCTACTGTTTTCCACTGCAGTCTGGTACGAGGAGTAATGGCTGCCAATCCAAGCTCAGTCGCCGAGTCAATGGGAAATAAAAATAGGTCCTAAATAACAACAACAACATTTTAAAGCCCAAAGTAATTGATTGTTTTAAGTATTTTAAATGCAGATGTGTTCGGGATGTGCACTATTTGGAACATCCAAATTGGTGACTTTTCTATTTCTGTATAATAATATGCTTTTCTTGTATACATATTTACACAATTGTCTTAGTATAGTAATATATAATATGATAATATCGTGTTCAATAGTCAATAACTATTGTGGTGTGATCGCAGCTAGGCAGATAGGCTCAGGTGTTAAACCAACTTGTGACAGGAGAGGCCGCTCTATTAGGTCTTAACAACTCGATAGACCAGTAGTTGCAGAAGGTAAATCTATAAGTTTGAGCAATAAAATCAGGCAAGTTGTATGGTAACAGGTAACTACGATGTATGCATGAATGAAAATTGTATGGATCACATTACATGGTAATTAGCGAGTTCATTAGTTTGAATAGAATGAATAAAATAGAGTTGGACTATATCAGTTTGTAGCTCTTTCTTTGTGTGAGTGCATGTGGTGTGGGTTGTCACACCACAACTATTGTCATTTCGGTGTTTAAAAACTTGAACTCTCAAGCCTGGCCTCCCAGTTAGACAAGAATCACAAAAACTATCATTCCACAGAAAAGTTAAACATAATGTACCAACATTTGTATCTCTTCTAAAGACATAACAAATCACATGATTTGGTTTAAACACACTTTCAAAGTGTACAACCTCACTGGCTGTAAATGTGAAAGTAGAGAATACTTAACTATTATATATTTCATGAATTGAACTAACTAGGATGAATTGATAAAATATATAAACAAAAAGATCGACGACTGACATCAACGATAATAACTGAAACATGCTTACAAGAAAATGATAAGTGAATACAAATAGTTAAATACAAGTCAGTGAAGGCCTTAGGCCTGAACACCGGCAAATAACTAGATATCTCACAATCCCCCCCCCTCCCACATTATCCTTATATTAAGCCATATGGAACACAGATTACACTGTGTTTCCTGTTGTTAGAGAGGGTGTTAACAATGCACATTGTTAGTTCTGAAATTAGTAAAACATCAATTCTTGACTCACAGCTAGAGACACTGTCACTGTGGTATCGTAGGGGGATTCCCCAACTTCAAACTGGTGTTCCAATCGCAGCAGATACTTGCCTGCAGTCATGACTTGAAATGTTAGGAGATGAACATTCAGAGGCAGTTCTGTCTTCAATGCAGAGAACTGAGGAGGACAAAGATGATACTGACTTTATAGATATATAAAATGGCAGATATTTAATTCACATTAAATGGGTTTGCTTGCTGTATTTTCCACCTTATTGTGAATTTTTATAATAATTCAGCACTATAATTATTAATTCACCAAGTAACCTTTTAGCTGATGATTATGAGATATGAATAGCATATGTAATGAAAACATAACTACAAGAACCAATTTTAATATAATATGTGCGCTTAGTTACAGAATGAATAAAGCACCATAGCTGCGAACCCTCGACAACTAGCTAGCTATCACAAAATCATGTCTCAGACGTAAAGAATCAATTATTTGTGTATACTTAATCAGGTATGTATCTGTATATAGCTACATATAGCTCTTGCAATAAAAACGGTACATGTAAATGCTGTCTTCATACGTGTAGTTTCAATCTGAAACTCTCTAAATCCAGCAACTGGTAAACTACTCAGCATAAAGCAAATCTACCACGGCTAGCTAGAAATTATTTGCTCAAGTGATTACGACATGATAATAATAGGGGCACCCACAGAATTTAGTACCTACATGAAGTTGACTGATTCACATATTCTCAAAAATCAGCCTGAAAACTAGCACAATATAAAGGACTTCAATTGTTGTTCTGAGTTAGTTCATACCTAATTCAATGGTCAATGGTGAGTCATCTCAAAATCAGAGCATGACAGACAGACTAACAGACAGGATGACTACTATAACTCTCTTGCTCATGCACGCTGAAGGTAATAAGCCAAAATAGACAATACACACATCTAAGAGAGTATATATACAATAGAGATTTAAAGTACATACGTAACTGCTTACATGGGATATGTAATGGTTAGTCCAGTCTTTGTAGGTCCCTTCAGCTCGAACAAACACTTGCTGAGGCTTCAACATCAGTGCCTCCCCCAGCAATCGGTGGTGCTCTGTAGAGTTCTTCAAATCGTCCAGAATGATCAGGTGCTTTCCGCGTATTATAAGTCCATCTCCGTTCACACCTGTCTCATTAATAGGCTCTCCCACTCCACGTGCATCGTCATATAGCGTCCTACGGTGAACCTAACATGACGAGGAAAAGGCAAGCTTGTCTGAGTAGTTTGGTAAGAGATTCACTCTATAACTGTAATACTAACATACATAGTAACAGTTTTCAATGCGTTGACCTCACCCGGTATACTAAGTGATTTAAATTAGAAAGCTATCCACAGAAATAAAATATATTTTTAATTAGTAGGCATTTTGTCCCGTTTGTGTGTTCTCTATGGATAATCATCTTCCATTTGCACTTATGCATTCAATAGATAAAATTAAAAATTAAAAAATTAAAAAAATTAAAAAAATACCATCCTTATTAAAAACTTGTGTCTGATGTAATTAACTACACTGTATGTATAATACTATACATCATAGATGTCCAGAAACGCCGTAAATTGTCCATCCCATCCCACAGTCCCATGGGATAGTGGGACATTCCATGGGATGCTGTACATGTATAATATAGAGGTATCTCTACAAATATCTCAGAAGCACTCTCAACTTGCACATTATATCAAGTCTAACTCTACAATTTCTTTCTCAGCTTTCTTTTCTTTATTAGATGTATTCTTTCTCTTTCACAGGCTATTTAAACAATACAGAATTAAAAATATTTGGTCCCCACCGGGAATCGAACCCAGGACCGCTTGCTTAATGCATACGACAACCACCCGGCGAACAAACACTCCAATTCTGTATTTATACTGGTAAGGGGTACTGCTATGCTACAGTCTCACTCTCAACAGACTAATGAAAATTATCTTTTTTCGAAGATCTTTCTATCCGTGGAATTAAAAAAAGCCTGTGTAAGAGAGAGAATACATCTAATGAGTTAAAGAAGGCTGAGAAATAAATTGTGAAGTTTCCTGTGCATTACCATTATTTCCAGCTGTCCATTATTGAGACTGGCTCCTCCCTGAGATCTGTCTGTCATGATAGTGAACTGAGAGGACCCAACACTGGCATCATTAAACTAGATAAAGAGATCAGAAGAATAAATTAGTCAGGTTGATGGATGTCCTTAAACAAATTCGTGGCTGTAACGGGACATGTCAAATAAGACCTGATGAACCCAATTCAAAATGAGCAAAAAAAAACAAAAAAACAAAACAAAAACAACAACATTTAAAACAAACAAACAAAAAAAAAGAACTCAAGCTAGATACCTATTATGTATATAATCTTTTATTGCATCCCCCCCCCCCCCCCCCCCCCCCCCCCCCCCCCCCCCCATCCTCCTCCCCCCCCCCCTTCTATTTTTT
>WLWI01004780.1_pt1 | contig 11390 bp, 2 predicted proteins | sample 6701501 | NCBI WGS metagenome assembly WLWI01 (sample SAMN12718690, study PRJNA515312) | sponge metagenome | isolation source: marine sponge | host: Mycale hentscheli | place: New Zealand: South Island, Marlborough, Capsize Point | collected 2014-11-01
ACTATTTGTCACAGTTATAAGCACTACTCAACAGCATTTACTTGACAATTCATTGTCCACTAGACGAACCACGAAGGTAAGTCTTGCGTAGGTATGTTCAGTTGTGTGAAAGTATTGTGCGTTACAATTACTATTAAGAATATCACAAAGAAAATTTTAAATAACGTGACTTGATTTTGTTGCTTCTTTTTCAATTCAAACAGTTGAGGGGAGTGGTTACTATGGCATTGAGTCCCCTTTACCGTACATGCGTAATTTAACAACGCGACTTTATTTTAGTAGTTTGAATAACAATAGTGTAGTTTAAGGCTCGCTTGCCATTTGTGCTCAAGCACACCACTAGTTTATTTTCATGAGCCAGGAGGTGATGCAGTGAAAATAATGCCTAAGAGTGAAATATCTAGCCATATCACTCTGCAGTGTAATAAGTGGTTTGCTGTAGTTTGTACTAGGACTGGTAACTCACTGGGTAAAGTTCAGCTGCTCTAACCAGGTTGAGTAGGCTACATATACACCAGAGGAAGGTAGCTGTAAAAACCCTGGGAAAAGTGGCTAGTTTGGCCAGGGTTGCTATAACTACTAGGGTAATGAGCTTGTGCAATGCAACGTAATAACAATGTGTGAAATGATGTCATGTACCTAAAGATATCATTGTGAAGATATCTAGGGTGGAATACATTATGTATATATATATAATAATAGGAAATTTTTCTCTTTTAACAGCCAATATTTTTAATTATAACTTAACCCAACGTTTCGACTTCTTGCCGAAGTCCTCTTTAGCGGTCAACTGAAAAATTTCCTATTATTATAATTATTTCAGCCGAGAATGACTGAATTACAGGTTTTCATAGAGAAAGTTGGGGTGGGAGGAAGACCTGGGATTTCTCACCCCAAGCGAAAGTTCCCCCTCCCAAAGAGTATCCAATTTAATTGCTTAAAAATCAGCTACAATATTATAACAAAAAAGTGACCACTGAAGTATCATTTAAGCATGATCCATTGATTTTTTGTTTGAATTTGTTGTATTATTATGCAGAATTATTTCTTTTATTTTTGAAACCTTCAGTGGCAATTCTTTAGTTATGCCAAGAGTAACTAGATAGCAAGATATCACTTGGTTAGAATGTCTAAAAGCATTCTGCTAAAACGCTAGAAATTTTCACAGTTCTTCTAGGACCTCTTCAAGCTCTTTGACTCCTTAACCTTTCCATTTCTAGAAGAAATCCTTTTGAAAAAATAGCCCACTTTGGCAATAGCTCTTCTCTTATGTTTAGTTTGATAAGTTTCTTTGCAAACAAACCAAAAAAACCCCTCAGTTTTTAAACTTGAATTTCTCTCCCCCAAAAGAAAAATCCTGTATGAAATCCTGATATTATGTATATATATATTCTCCCCTAGATATTTTCACAATGACATCTTTAGGTACATGACCCATGAAATAACCCTTTTATAGCGACATACCTCTGGTGTACCCTGCTCAACAGGGTTCAGGGTTAGAGCAGCTGCTAAAATATAGCTAGGGGTGTGGGTAGCCCCTGCAACCAACTTTACACTGTCAGTTACCTGTCCTCTAGTACTAACTACAGCAGTGAAGGTATTTAGTGTGGAATAAACCTATTACACTTGTCAGGGTGATATTGCTAGATATTTCACTCTCAGGCTTTATTTTCACTTGCCTCTGGCTCCTGAAAATAAATTAGCCTGCTTTTGTGAAATATTTTGCCATATCACACTCTGACTCATGTAATAAGTACTATATATAAATATAATATAATATATAGTTTTGATTACTAATAGTAATGTGTAATATCATAAAACTTATAGATGCATATGATAAAGAAATTAAGGCAGTAATGGACCTCGCATACGAAGATCTTGGCAGCCAACGTTCAGGTTAGAAATGTGATGACTGTGTTGTATGTAAAGTGAAAGTGAAGCTCTTTCCCAATTAAAATTTCCAAAAAAAATTCGTGTGGCTATGTCTTCTGAGCAGAGAAAAATATTTGAGTGATTAAAAAAAAAAAATACATGATTATATTCTAATGAGTGAGCTCAGAATGGGAAATAACTTGGTAGCAAGTAGGGTAGCATAGCGAAATGTAGTCCATTATACACCACATTGTGCCACTAATTTAATACAGTAACAGCCAGTCACTGCTGCTATTGATAACTAAAAAACTTTTAAGCGTTAATATTACATGGAAATAATCTGAGTTTTGTTAGCAAAAGAACCAATTTGTAGTACATAGGAATGAAATAACCACACAATGCAATATTAAAGTATGTCTTCAGAGCAAACTTCATTCCTAACTGTTACTTTTGTTTTATGCTGTCCTGTACTCACATACACTTTACTGAATTATAATTTTTTATGTCAATTATTTGATCAATTTTTTTCTCCTGGTAGGTGGTAGGTCAAAAACAGCATTTATAAATAAAGAATTAGAGCAAGTATATTCCGGTACTGTGAATAATTCAGCAATGCATACTTTTAACTCTATTACATTTCTCTTAAATAGATTTTTATGACATCTATGACAAATTCATAAAAGAAGATAGTAAGAGTTAATGAATTACTATTTTATTAATGTTCGGCCAAATTCACCATGATGTAATAGTTTCATCGTATTTGCTAGATAGCGTTGTGAAAATAATTGACAATTAAATAGTGTTAAGGTGGCCATCTGAAATCCTCATGTTTTTGGTACACTTTTAATAATCTATAAGGTTTAGATTTTATATTTTGAAATTAGTAGCTAAGTGAATATTAGGGCATCAGGTTATGAGGAATGTGCTTCAATTATTAACTATAGCATAAGTACATACATTACTTGTGAATGATACTAAAATAATAAGTTTGATTCAGACTTAGTGTGTGCTCTAAGACTCTAAATCTTCTTTACAACTGGAACTCTACTTTATGCTGTATGGTTTTAAGCCTTCTCTATGACTGCAGTATAGTACACTGATCAATTTCTGTTTAGTATTCTTTAGCTTATAATAATGCATAATTGTAGTAAGAAGGAGGGAAAGGGATTTGAGAGCAGGCATTGCAGACTATGAATACTGAGATATTAAAATTCAGTCTACTTTATAAAAAAAATTGAAGTAAGATAAGAAAAGTCAGTAATTAGCCTTTGACTTCTTGATATCTAGTTTTAACCCTAAAGTACTACACCATCCAATTTTATAGCATTAAATATACATTTTCTAGCATACTCTCCTGTGCTATGAAAAGTGTTAGCTTCATTTCAATATTACTATCATATTAATAGCAAATTTCCTTTTTTTTTACAGCCAATAATATTGTCAACTAAAACTTAACCTGACGTTTTGACTTCTTGCCGAACATGCTCTATTAATTGCAAAACTATAATGTATAATAGGACAGAAATATTTTTCCCCATTTTGAAATCCAGACTAAGAAACTGCTTCTGTGTTTATACTGGTAAATGAGAATATGCATTGTTGTTCTGCATTCAGTATAATTATTACAGCAGTAAGACTAAACTACAGTGCTGGGTGAGTCTATAGATGATGTAAAAATGTGTGTGAAAATAATGTAGACTGCAAAACTAGACAAAATCAATTACAATGGTAAATATTAGCAGTACCTCTACAATATGCATAATCTGATGAAATAAGTAAACCCTTCCCAACATTAAACATTTCATATTCTATATCAAATTCATTCTATCTGTAATAGTACAAAAAATTAAAAAAATTGTAGAATAATATATTAATTAATCAAATTAAGGGGCTAGTAATACATTTTGCACCATTCAAAACTTTATTGATAATTTCTGGTTGTTTCCAAGTATTCTGATTTTTTTAAATTTTTATCCCTTGCCCATGATGCACTTTGGTTGCTATGGTAGGATTATACTGGTTTATGGAGCATGTAACCATTTGTATTTCACGCAAGCAACTAATGATGAAAATACCTGACATGTCAAGAGTGAAAACAGCTAGTATTGACAGTTACAGGGGATTTACAGCTTATTCAAAATCTGACTTGGAGGACCTAAATCAAAAGATTTGTTGGAGTTCAATGGCTGATTGATTTTTTTTTGTAGAATGATAGTGTTCACAACTCTGTAGAGCAAAAACTTCATCTATGCACTTACCTTTTTCGTATTTACTTTTATTTTGGTTATAAATGATTAAAATGCTTCAAAACAATATCTTTCTACAGAATTGTCAGGTGTGGTGGGATCTAGCTATATGTGTAACAAATTTATACACCCACAGCAACTCCATTCTGGAGTTTTTGGGCCTAGTAGTTTATTTAGGGCTATAACCCCCCCCCCCCCCCTCCCCCCTCCTCTTTTTTTTTACCCTGGAATTCTAGGTAAGTGAGGGTGTCAGTTAATTTACTTGCTACATAGCCCTTTAGCCTAAATGTAATCAGCTGTTCACTGAGCCAGTCAACACCTCTTAGCAGCTGCCTTTCTGTTTACATATATTTTTAGGAGTAGCTTCAAGCCCAATTTTTTGTTACAAACAGCTGCTGGCCTGCCCCCAGGTGCCTTGTGCCTTGCTACTACTGCCACCCTTAAGTGTTAAGCCAACTTTTACTTTTCATTGTTTTCAGTCATAAAAAATATTGAAAGTTTCTTTTCTACTTCAATAAATCTAACTACACAAAGTGTTAAGTCTTAATCATGCTTAGAATATTTGCTTCATTATCTGCAAGTAAAATTTAATGCACCATTGCTGCATTCCCCCTCAGTAATTTTTTCCTAATTATTTATCCTTGATGTTCAATTACAATAATGTACATAAACTTCAAAAATTTTCAATTAATGTGTGTACTTATGTTCTTTGTTTCAACTTTATGTAGAAAAAAGAGATAAATACAGAGCAATTTCACATAGAGAATTAGGTATGATGTATATTTTTGTAGTTTTATGCTAGCTTTAAGCTATGAATTGCCACAATCATTTTTTTATTTACTGCAGGGTGAAAAAATAATAGCTAGAGGAATCTGGAAAATAGGGTTGTGTGTAAATTAAAAAAATTTTTTTTTTCAATAGATTGAGAATATGTTGTCCTTTATCTGCATTTGAAATGAAAACTTTCATTGCACTATGAATAACTAGTGATGTGCTTGAACACAAATGGCGAGCGAGCCTAAAGACTATACTATTTTTATATGAATGATTTTGACTTCTAACACTGAAGCTACTGAAGTATGTAAATTACAGCATACACGGTAAAGGGATTTCAGTGGTCATAGTAACAACTCGCTGCAACTGTTTAAATTGAAGGAAAAAACAACAACAACAAAACAATACACGTTATTTAAACGTTTTCTTTGTGACATTCTTTAGCAAGTAGTGGTTGTAAAGCACAATGCTTTGACACAACTGGACATACACCTACACGAGACTTGCCTTCGCGGTTAGTCTATTGGACAATGCATTTTCAAGTAAATACTGTTGCGTACGGCTTATAACCATGACAAAGAGCACATTGACTTACCACCGCCACTAACTCGAATAGAAATGGAAGTCCTGTAAGTTTTCACGTTTTAACTGCTCCCGCAAAAGAATTCAAAACAGTAAACAATTCAATTTCTAGGGTGATACGGGTACTGATCGATAAACTGGATGATTCCGTTTAGTAAAGTTTGGGATGGGGTCGACCACTGAACTAACACAAAAATACGCGAAGGTCAAAGTACAAATGACATATGCACATCCCCACACATATATAAACAAATATCCCCTATTTTCAATTGAGTTACCCCTGATAGTGTCTTGCTCGCTTCGCTCGCTCACCAAATAGAAATTTTAAACCAATTTTGACTTACCCTTATTAACCCTCAGTGCGCATGCGTAAGAGGGTTATAATACTCAGTTTGTCTGTCATTCTGTCAGTCATTTTTAGGCATATTATTGTACGTGATTGTTGGTGACACTCCCTATGGTCACGTTGTAATCACGTGAGCAAATAATTTCTTTGCTGCCCCGGTAGTTGTACATTACATTTTCCCCCAGTGGTTTACCAGAGTGCATGGAGTTTCCCATTGAAACTACTGGTGAGGTGAGTGTCGCTTGTATGTTAAGTTTCTCTAACAAAGACAGCATTAACGTCAACTGTTTCATTGCTTGAGTTCTATATGACCTGCTCTAGCTTTATATGTCCATATGCATGCACATTATTAGCATATTCATGTTGATACTACTACCAAAAAATTATTCTTTTGGTCTCTGTAATAGCTAGCTAGCTAGTGTATAGTAATGCTGAGAGTTTGTACCCCTTGGTGCTTAATTAGCTAGCCGCACATTATTTCTATTTACAGATATTTTCCTATAGCAAGATAAACACATTGAGTAATTTTTACAGCAATGAGAATATCACTATAAATTGCATCATTACAATATTAGTAGGGTGCACTCCTGCATTAATGGTGAGCACGACAGCCTTGTCATTATATAACGAACAAAAATTCATGTATTAGCAGTTTTAAAAATGTTTCTTTTTTACACTACCATTTCCCTTGTTCTGAAATAGTTAGCAAAGGCTAGAATGTAATTATTTGTCTGAATTTTGTGTTCTGGTTTGCATTCCTTTAATTAAAGTCTTGCAAAAATTCCACAAACTTGCAATTTAGCAACCAAAAAGCATGACTAGTCATTTTTGTTGTTGTGTTTCAAGACGTTTATACCAACTAACGTAATTAGGTGCTTGTACCATGCATGTGTACATAGAGAGTGCATGCTCGCTTGTTTGCTCACCAATAATGTCCTCAAAATATTGAAAAGTTTTATTTCACTATTTCCAATACATAAAATAAATTCAGCTCTCATTTCACTTCCAACTCGCCTATTGTTATGAATATACTTATATCTGTTATTTGTTTCAAATTTCTAATTAGATATCACCAATAAAATAAGAGCATTAAAAAAAGCAGAGACAGGTAATTGTCATATCATAATGTGTCTTTTAGCAATTTGTTTCAAATTTTGAAATAGAACGAAAAAGAAAAGAGGAAGAAGAAGCAGTACAACAATTATTACAAATGGGTAGAGTATTCACATTTTATTTTATTCGTTTTATAAAATTACTGATTCTTTCATTTAATAGGTCAGCGTTACGAATCTCTTCTTCAACAAAGTCGGAATAAACAAGGCAAGTAAAATACAGGGACTGGTGTTTTATTGTGTAGCATTAATAACCTCATTGACGTTGGTTTATAAGTTTGGCACACAGCATAATTATTTTAAATTCAGGGCATAGGTTCAACAAACTTACAGGTGTAATGTGCCTTCTTGACTATAATGTAAAGGTTGACTACATGTGCAGTCGGGTTGGGTCGAAAAAAGGACTATTAAAAAAATAGAATAGAAATATTTTGAATACACAGACAAATGCTCGACACTAAAAGTCTGAAAACACCTAGAAAATGGCCACATTAACAAAAAAAATTAAGTTTTAAAAAATGGCTAATAATTAACTAAATAAAGCCAAGAATATGGTAACCAAAACGTGGAACCTATGTCCGTACCAATGAAAATTGAAAACATTGTTATTAAAATGTTCTGAAAGACAATATCAATTAATTCGAATCATTTTATATTGCATGTTGTGTCTAGGCCGTGCCAGATTATGCTAGCATTTTTTCTGGAATAATAGACATGAAATAGCATAGTGGAATAATTCTAGAATAATACTAGTGGTGTGCTTGAGCACAAATGTCGAGCGAGTCTTAAATTACACTATTGTTAAACGATTTGATTTTAACAACTAACACTCAAGCTACTAAAATACAGTCGATTACACATATACGGTAAAGGGGATTCAATGCCATAGTTACCGCTCCCGCAACAGTTTGAATGGAAAAAGAATCAACAAAATCAAGTCACATTATTTGAACTTCTCTTTGTGATATGTGACAGGCTCTGCCAAAAGGGAGCATTTCACGCAAATTCAAAAAAATTGAGTTTTTTATGCTAATAAAAAGCTACAATTTATCTCAACTTAGTGCTAAAATACTGGAGGGTAAAACCTCCGATGCGCAGAGAAACTGGCAGTTGAACGTGGCTGTATTAGCAAACCAATTGAACTAAAAATCGAGAAAACATAAATTGAATTTCCACTTCCGGTATAGTTAATGTTTCCGTATACATAACGACGTACTTCGCATACGCAATTAAATCGTGCAGCTGCTTTTTAATGGCGACTAACGAAGTTTTGTGTAGAGTTCTTTTTAGCTTTCGGAACGTCTCACAGCCTGACTACCTCAATTACCAGTAATTCTTGAACAAGCTCTCAGCTACAAAAGAAATAGGCCAGTGTTATTTTTGTAATTATTAGCCAACAAATATGGAATTACTACTTGCCTCAATTTCCTGAGTATTGGAAACTTGTGTTACAAATTTAAGCTATTTTGACCATCTTAATTCTTGACAAGATTCAGCTACAAAACAAAAGACCATTAATTTTAGCAAACAAATACAAAATTACTTTCTTACCTCATTTTCTTGAGTAGTATAGTAACATCTGTAGTATCAAATTGAAGCCATTCTGACTATCTAAATTACCAGTCTCTCTTGACAACATGCTCTCAGCTACAAAACAGAAAGGCCAGAGTTATTTTTGTAATTTTAACTTATAAATATTGTGGAATTAAGCACTTACCTCAGTTTCCCTCTAGTAGTGGTGGCTTCCTCAGCATTGTTATAAGGTATTCTGACAGTGGTACCTTCTGTAGTATTTCAGCCATTCTGACTACCTCAGTTACCAGTGGCGGTGAACAAGCTCGCAGCTCTACCTCAGCTTCTTTCGGGCTTTGTCAGTTAGCCAATTTTGTATTTTGCTTTCATTAACAGCATTTTTAAGTAAAACTTAAATGAGTATAACGTTTCTTTGAGTAAACTTTGATGAACTTTAGTGTTTTATAGGGCACACTGGTCTGCATAGGAAGTTGAGAACTCTTTTGTTTTTTTGTTTTTTTAGGTTAACCCCTTTAATTATCGTACTAATTAGACAATTATCTAGGTATGGCCATTGCTTACTTTGATATTTGATTAAAAGAGTATAGTGCAATAAGTGCTTGCTTTGTAAAAGCATTGAGATGCATTCAAATGCAAATACAACATACTTTAGAGATAATTTACAGCTAATTGTAATTTACTTTGCTCACTTAGGTGCACCATCCTATGATCAGAAGAAGTGGAGCAAAGGTACGCATATCTAAATCTAATGAATAATTTTTTATCTTCAGTTATTCACATGAACTATAGCATTCAAATAGTGCTAGCCCATAGCTAAACACTGGATGCACATATTCTGACAAAACAATTATATAATATGCACACATGACGCTGGATGGGATTAAGATATAATTTTAAATAATAATATATATTATTGTAAATTATAGGGCACTCAATTGGAACATATGCTTTTTATTTAAATATTTTTATTGTGCTTACTTTTCCTATAATTTGATACTTTAAGAGATGGTCAAAATTACAAACTGGCTCAGAAAACACTTAAACATGAACTTGGCATAGAACAAATCAGTGCACAGAGCAAAAAAGTGGAATTTCCTGTCATCATGTATCTGCAATATATCCAATTTCCACCATTTTTCAGGTAGAGGATAGGGTTACATACCCGTACATAGGTCATCAAGCTCTAATACAAAAAAATTGGTGATTTTGTAGAAAGAAGTCCCACTATTTGCCCCATGGTGCGGACCAATTCCATGTGAAGCCCTAAAAACTTATTGCCATATTAGTTATATTAACCAATTAAGCACTTTTTACATGACCGATGTAAGGAAATTGAAGTACTTCACATTTGTTCAAAAATTTCATTGATTTCCATTATCTAAATATATAATGAAGTATAGTGAGTAGAACCTCGTTATGGTACAGCTGAGACTTGAACAAATGGGTAGTCATCCAAATGACAATAGTATAGCCTTGTATACAAGTTTCATACACAAGGCTATAGAAATTTTGCTTTAGCTCTATGACTTAGACAGTGCACTGGCACACATGTGAAGCCTATGTTCAACAATACTACTCATTCTGCTACATTTAGTATAGGTTTTTGAAGAAGTTAAAACTTGGAAGATGGAAATTCACCATGACCTGATTGTCAGAGCCAGAAACATTCCTGGTAGCCACCTCAGTTCTGTGGAGTTAAAAGCAATAAATTGTTGATTCATCAGATCTTTTAATAATTGAGCTACTGATTGGTGAAATACAGACATAATGTGGGAAACATGCACTTCCTTTACTCCCTGCCACTATTTTCATTTATTCGTTGATGATACTAGATATTAATATGGTTAACTCAATAAATCTACTTTACTATAAAAAAGTATCAAAAATACATAAATATACAGGTAGACTTTGACCTTGGGAACAAAACCTTCGTTTTAATTCTTTTTTAACGAAAAAAAAAAAATGCCGGTGCACTGCCGAGAAAAGCAAATGAACACAATCAACTAGACAAAATAAAAAAAGATTAGAGAAAAACTAAAACAAAGCTTTTTGACGACAATCAGCTAATGAGGACGAAGAATCAGCTCGCCAGCGGCGTTACCATCGGAGGAGTTTTGGATTTTATACTCGAGGCTTCAGAAGCTTGTAGTGGAAAAGAAATACAGTACCAACCTCTGTTTTTTATATATATTTAGTCTATTAGCAGTGCTGTTCAGGGTTCGCTGCTAGCCATAGCCTTACTAACAGTAAGAAAAAAGTTGGTTAATAACTGCAAGATTAGAATCAGGTGCTTTTAGAGCAAGTATGCTGCTTTTATCCTGTCTGACAGGTCTCGTGAATAATTGTTTTGTTCCCCTAGACTTGTTTTTTGAGTTTTGAAACAACATCTTCCCTTTGGTTACTGAGAGCATGTTGCAAACATGAGGTGCAGCTGCTTTGGTTGAAAATTATTATTTAAATTTTTTTGTCTGGCAAGCTCCGCTTGACAAATTAAATGAATAAATAAAAAAAATTCATGTTATTTCTTGTCTTTCATTATTTGACTTGTTACTATCATCATAAAGTGAGATTTCAAAAAATAGATGTAATGATACATATCAGGAAAGTATATTGACTATTTAAAGCTGATGCCGTGGACTGACCTGTAATAATACAAAATATTGACATTTTGATATTTAGACTCAATTCAAAGTAGCATGCATACAAAACTATGCATTAGTAATTAGCAAGCTCACAGGGTCTGAATATATTACATATGTGGACAGGAATAATGTGATCCCATTGAATAACCTGATTTGTCCATTATACAGAGGTGTCCTTTACATAGAGGTTCTTATTTGACTGCTTATTTAATCTCTACCGTGTTCAAGAACAGAAACATCATTACAATGAATTCAATAGTAACAAAAAAATCAATGAAAATAA
>WLWI01004781.1_pt1 | contig 11389 bp, 3 predicted proteins | sample 6701501 | NCBI WGS metagenome assembly WLWI01 (sample SAMN12718690, study PRJNA515312) | sponge metagenome | isolation source: marine sponge | host: Mycale hentscheli | place: New Zealand: South Island, Marlborough, Capsize Point | collected 2014-11-01
GCAGGGGTGAGCTAGCAGGGTCTAGCGGTGGTGTGCTAGCAGGATCTAGCAGTGGTGCGCTAGCAGGATCTAGCTGGGGGGTGCAGGACCTGGTTCCAAGTATTGGCTGGGAGGGAGGCTCCTGCGCGTTACCAATCCCCCTCCTTCCATTAATGGTTACGGAGGTTTATCTGGGTAGGGAGGGGAGGAGGTGGGGTGGGTCATCCCACATGACAAGGTTAATCTATACATTACTCTAACTGATGGGTTTAATAGACACTTATTGGGACTATGAATGACCCATTACTACTCTGGTGTAATATATAATTAAATATTAAAATTGATATATTTGTTTTTGGATGTATCCTTTGTGGGTGTGAACAAGTCCAGTTTGGCTATATTATTCTGTTTACGAGTAAAAAATGATAAATATTCATAATTTACTTTTCAATGACATTAGATGGTTATAATAATAGTGATGATGAATTACATAAGGACAGAAGCATTTACTACTAGGAGTGGTTCATAGTTTACAGAAGTAGTGAGTAGTCCAAGTTGTCAGATTAATGAAAACAAATAAATTTCCATCTAACTATACTTTCATGTATAGCTATTAGTACAGTCAATTTAAGACCAAATATGCCTGAACCCACCACAAATTGTGACACAAGGTTTCTCTTCATAATTGTAAATAGTAAGGCCTTCAAATATTATACTAAAAGTCTGGAAAAAATATTCACAGGAAAAATTAAATTTTTATGTATATAAAGATGTAGCATAGGTAACTAGATAAATATCTGAATAATTATTATTTCTAGCTAGAATAAGATATTACCCATTAAAGCTTATAGTTGAAATTACATGTTATAGTGAATATATGGTTCCCAATTGGGTGAACACTATTTTGAATTTAAAAGAATTATTAATGGTTATTGGAGTAAGTATGAACTCATGGCTACACCAAAGAAAGGCACTATTTGGAGTTCAACCTGCCTGTGTTTCAGCTAAGGCAAGAAAGCCGTGATCTTTAATTTTTTAAACCTTTTCGACATAAAATTAATTTATAGGATTGATGACTGCATTTTCTTTCACAGAGTCTGAAAAGGAATCAGTTGTGACCTTTACTTCAAAAGCATGTGGAGGGATATCAGAAGCTAGTAAAAGACAACATGACCAAATACACAATGAGCCAGGTCAGCAAGTACATAAACATTGCAGACGAGTCTACTGCAAATCCAAACGTTATATCTGCATGTTAAGAAAACGAAAATTGGAATTCAACACCTCAGCCAGTGACCAGCACGTTTTACTGTCTGTAGAATCTGCCTTCAACTATAAGGAACACCGTCTATTTTGTGGTAAGTCAAACACATATAACCATCAAAGGGAAGCCAAAGGGCACAAACTAAAGAGGGTTCAAACAGGAGAATCTCATATTGAGATTGAAACGTTGTTTGATAAAAGAAAGGACAGATGGTCAGATACTGTCAGAGGCAGACTTAACAGCATCAATGATTTGTTTGCAGCAGATGTAATGTACCATCAAATATGCAGCATTAATTTTTTAACTAACAAATCCATTCCTTCTCATTTTTTATCATCGGAGGAATATCCACGAGCAAAGAGAGGCAGGCCTCAACATATACTGCAGAGAGAAAGCATTCTTAAAAGTATTACAAGACAATGACTATGAACCAATACGAATTAGTGACCTTATTGAAAAGATGAAGCAGTGTTTATCTAATTCTTGTTCAGATGCCCTCTATATCAATTCACATACATGAAAGACCGACTAAAAGATTATTTTGGAGATGATCTGGTCATTACGGATATCAGTAGAAAGTCTATATTCACTAAACACTACTGCTACTACAATTCTCCACCAGGGTGGTCGTCTGCTGGCATGCAAATCAATACCAATTAACATCTGTCATAACATTTGACAATGCTCTTTTGGAAAGCTTTGGAAGTAATTCAGGGTCAATCTGAAGGCAGCATGTTACAATCAACAGTGTTAAGATTACGTGGGTTTCATACAAAAATGAGTACTGTAGGTTCCATTGGTGTTCAGGGATGATGGAATTACTGTAGACAGTGTATGCCAAAAAAATGCAGTCACTCACATGCTGAGTGGAATAGCAGTTCAACAAGCACTGAGAGTTTTTTTTGATAGACTCAGCTCTCAACGACATGCTTGTTTCATAATAATTCAATTTGATAACATACTGCTTGAGAAATAAAGTCAATGAAGGGGAACATGAAAGAACAAGTGAGTTAACAGATCTTATAGAACTTGAGTAACAGGATCCTATCTCATACACAAATGGTTCCTAACAGATAGATCTTGATAAAATAAGAAATCTGTTTGATGATCTATTAGATGATAATATATCTATTAGTGACATTTGCAAGTCAGAGGTGTTGACAAAAGGTTTTTAGAGGCTTAAGAAGACCAAAAAAAATCTATATAGCATCTACGTACTGCAAACTTGTGATTTCAGTTCATGAAAATGATCGATACTCCGTGTAAGTTCCCTAGAAGAGAATGAATGGGAATATGGGAAATTCACCTTCAGGCTACGCATGAAGTGCTTCCTTATCTTGCTGCCTCTGGTCATATTTTGTATATTAAGTCCATGCAAATCTATTTGCAAAAAAAAGTCTAATCTTCAAGATACACCACCTGAAGTTTTCAGACTTTTTATGAAAGGACTGCTATTGTTTTTCTCCTGATCTAGTAATTGAACAAATTCCTGTGGCATGTCAGAAACTCAAAACTTGTTTTGGTGATGTCACACCCACTCTGTGCAGAGGTAAACAGTTCTATGCAGCAGCTAATTGGCATTAATTACACTACCAGTGAACAGCACAAGGACATGGGAATTCATTTTTTTGTTAGTCTTTCCTGACATGTGACTCAGTCAAATAAATTGTGTAATATAAAAATCAATATTTACATATATGAAGCATCATGTCTACTTATGGTGGCCAAAAGTTGTAGGTTGGGTCCAGGAATTACCCCTACATCTCAACAAACATTCATTAACCTTATAATAATTATAGTGTTTGGAAGACTCAATACTTTTTTTTAACACTTTGAAAAAAGTCCAAGGAGTCCTTAATTAAACTTAATGCAATATGAAATAGGCTAATAGTGATAATTATTTCACTTCATTTCACTATTGTATACAATTATTGAAGTTTCCCTTTTCCCAATAAAATCGTTCACATTTGATTATATATTTCTTAATCCAGATAGCTCCAAATGGAAATCAGTGTATCATCTTAAGTTAAAATTTGAGTATAGAGTTGGAAACAATAGAAACTACTTTAGTCCTTTGTCAAAACCAGTTACTTCTATGCAAATGTCAGTGAAAAACTTCATATGCTTTTGCTGTAGCCACACAGTTGTGTTATAGTTCAGAAATGCCAAAAGAAAAACTCATAATTACCGACCTATATTAATTTTGATGATTTGTTTTACAGTGCCATACTGAAATATAACCATACACTACATGTGTTTAAATGCAAATTACTTTGAATTGTGAAGCTACAGTACTGAAAGCCTCATGGAAGACTCAATAATTTTTAAGCACTTTGAAAATAGTTATTAAATACATATTTTAACTTACTTTAGTCCTTGTTTAACAATGATTTATGGATATAAAAGCTCATCAAGTAGAATGAGTTATATAGACACCAAATAATATTAGTTATAGTATAATTTCACCCTTGGGTATTGGTCTTAAAAGGATCTATTCAAAACTTTAAGCAATTAAGGCTACAAAATTCCAACTTTCCAAATTGTCCTTCTATATTATAATACTATACAAGATATCTATTGTTTGATAATTATTATTTTTTTAAGAACTTGTTTGGCATAATCATATCTTAAGATTGCAGTTATGATTTGTGTCAAATTTTAAGCTCTATATCCTTATAGAAACTGCATAAAATTATTATTTCATATCTGTAATTACAGCTACATAGGGCCTGCCAGACATTGTCAAAAACTCATAGCTACTTTATTTTTAGCTTAAATCCTATGGAAATTGCAGCAAACATTTAATGCTATTTCTTGTGGCCACATTCCAAATAGCTAGACCATAGAATACAAAGATGTTGGAGAGTTGAAGCACCACCCATCCCCTTTCCCCTACTGTCAAAAGTAGGGTTAATGCGCTTCCCCCGTTCTCTTACAACTCTGTAATGTGATGAGATGGCGTAGAGAAAAGTTGTTGAATGTTGAGGTGATGAATCCTTAATCCTACAGTTTTTGAAGTCCAAAAAGGAGATGGGAGAAATACAATTGTATTATATACTGAATGTCAATAGAAAATACAATTGAGAAATGTATATTGGACCTTTCTGGTGGTTGTATGTAGCCTATTATTTAGATTAATTTTGCATTATAGTGATAATATTTAGCTCCTTTTGTAGGTCATCAATAGTAAAGTATAATAGCCAAAAATATAATAAAAAGAAATACATCATAGTATATAAAAACAAGTTATATGCATATGAAGTAATCACAATGAATGTACTATTATCTACTCAATGTTATTTAATTGTATAAATCTAACAATAATGTTTCTAAACAATACAAATAATGGTGTCATTATAATTGGCTCCTTGACCATATAGCTATTTATGTTTCCACATTTGCAATGACAGTAATTTTTTCTTCTTCAAAACTATTTTCAATTAAATCGGTGCCATTTATGCCTCCTGAATTTTCTGAAATAATAGTATAAATGTAAAATTACACAGGTTGAAACAATAATTGTAAAGTTTAAACTAAAGTGATTGTAGTGTTATACTTTTAACGAAAAAGTTTAATATAATACATACATTCATAAGACACAAAAATAATTCCTAACTCTAAGTAGCTAACCAGAATTGTATTGCTAATCTAACCTTCCTCAGGAATTAGAATCATTCCCAATTCTAAGTATCCAGCAATTGATTGTAACTTTCTGTCCATCATTGTTACAAGATCATCAAATGTTGGTCGATCTTGAGGACATTGATTCCAACACTTCGTTAGGACAATGTATCTAATCATATAGACAGTATTATGTAAAAGAACAAGTCATTGTGATGTTTTAAGCTCCTGTAAATATCTTACATTTCAGAACTATTAGCAGCATTTGTAGGATAATCCAATTTCACCCCTTCTTCCAAAAGTTTTGGCAGATCGATGGGACTTACTCCAGGGTAAGGGGTTCTGCCGCAACTAAACACCTCCCAGCAGGTTACTCCATAAGACCACTGAAATAATGCATAATTTATATGAATTGTAGCATGAGTGATATCGGTGTTGTTTTGATTCCAAACTTTCTTAGTTTTAGTTGTTCATACTAAAATCACATCTTGAAGGCTTAGTTTTACTTATTTTTTCATGTTTCTCCTTGAAGATTTGGTTAGTCTTTAGTATCTCTCAAAATCACGTAAAACTTTTAGTTAGTTATACTATATATAATTATTTAGTTAGTTATACCATCAATTAGTATTTGTTATTTTGTGATATCTCAAATTCTTCCACAAAGAAAGTTGTTCAAGTACTTTCCCAAAGAACATAAAAAATATCATATTTCTATGAAATCGTGGGCATATAAATAAGATACTTTTTTACAGGACAGCAATTTATATCTTCATTTAATAATGATATGATTCAAGGTGAATTGGTTACAATAAAAATTGTTTAGTTTTAGTTTAGCTTGTGTCATCCACTCTACTAGTAGTTAGGGTTCTATTTTGAATTTAGCTTCTGTCTTCTAAAATATTTAGTATTCGTTTTTTTTCACAATCACTACAGATTAGTTATAGTTTAGCTTACCAATAGTAAAATATTCTAAAATTAAGGAGTTTTGGTTTAAGTTAACTAAATAAACACTAAATGATATGATTATACATAGAGTATTTCCCCCAAATATTCTGAGGAATTCCTTTATTTTACCACATCGGATTGGCTTGTAAACAAGGCAACAGTGAGGCTCTCTGGTGCCATCCATTTAAAAGGCAGTCTCACTGCATCCTTCTTATTCTGCCTGAAATATCCACTAGTGTAAACTTCTTCCGAAAGTCCAAAATCTGATATTTTCACTGTTCCTTTGGAATCCAATCTATTAAGACATTACATGCCAATTAGTGTAAACATGCCCTGTTTTTCTTGGGTTATGTAATAATTTGGTGAAAAGGTATTGAAGGTCTATACTACATTGATTGCAAGCTGATTACGAATGGTAGCCTACTCTTTAATCGCAATTAATATGAATGCTTAGTTAAATGAATGGTTAAAATCATAGATTTGATTTACTGTATCAACATAATATGACTTCATACCTAAACTGCCAATGATTATTATGAGTCGAATAATGTATTAATGCATATTCAGAAACTTGAATAAATAACAAGTATAATTTTGAACAATCAGTATAGTTTCCTGCCTTAATTTAACAATTATGTATACACTTACAGACAATTCCGAGCAGCCAAGTCTCTGTGTACTATATTGTTGGCTGATAAATATGCCATTCCCAAGGCAATTTGGTGACACATTTTTAAGAGTAACTTTCTGACTGTCAATATCTGTTTATAAACAGGAATTATGAACTAGTTTGTACATCCACTCATTATTATCTAATATTCTAATATAAATATTGACTCGCCTATACCTCATAAATAGAAAAAAATATTCATTAATAAATTAAGTAAAAGATAAAACTGTGAACTTTTTATGCCGGAATATGTCCGGCACTATTATTAAATTTTAATGTTGACAGAATCTGCACTATCTAATAGACAAGTAAAAGTATGATAGCTATTTACACTTTTCATATACTTGTTTGTTTGACTTAATGTATTTGCTTCTCAAATTCTTCGTCAATATAATAATCTGACTACCTGTGAGATAGACAATTGAATAATGATGTGTCTGTATATAAATAATTGTATGACGTGCTGGTATTCCAAGGCTTTTCCATCCTGATCATTGTTTTGTCTTTTGCATGTATTACAAGTAGACTGTTTGTAGTCACTATAACAATTAACTTAGCTTTTCAGCATTACAGCTATAGTTTTTGTCCACTGTGCATGGTTTACTATCATTTAGTCAAAACCAGTGAAAGCATCTTAACAGTGACAAGCATTGTTTTGGTTCAAAGACTCAGTAAATAAATAAAGTATAGCAATACTTGTTAAGCATTTATTAAATGTTACTGACTTGTGAAACTAATATGTACAATGTTTTGAATTCAAAGTTTTTTCTCTATTTCAGTTACAAAAGTCAACTATGTCATTATTGCTAAAACGTATCGCCATACATCAGCATTAAACTTGTTTAAAAAGCTAAAATATATTATTACGGGCATAATTGCCAATTAATTAAATTACAAGTTGTTCTTACCTCATCTTCATCTACATCAAAATCTAAATATAAATTTGTTCTTTCTTTCTTAATATAACTTAACAAACTTCCATTTGCCATATAAGGCATTATAATGACAATTCTCATTGTATCGGTGATACTGACACCAATCAAACTCATGACATTAGGATGAGATAATGACTCCATCTTTAAAATTTCAGAAATAGTTTCCTCAGTTTTGGCTTTTGTGTTATCACCTAAATGAATTAGACATGTAATCAGTTCATTTATTGTGACAGTTATTGATGTAACTAGTGATGTACTTGAACGCAAATTGTGAGCGAGTCTGTGCACAAAAACCACTTCAAAATAATTTATTAAAACCATCTATATAATTTTACCTGTGACCGATGACGACATGCATATTCACGAATAATTAATTAGCTATTGAGCTAGAACGCATAAACGCACAATGCTCGTGAACTCGCACAAATCCGGGAAAAAAATGGACAGTAGTTGGGAGTGGCACAGATACAGGAGAGCAGCTTTCTTGAACTAGCACTGAATTACCAAGTAAACAAGAATGCAGTTGTAAAGAAGTGAAGGGTTTGGTTATGCTAGATTACCGGTAGGCGAATAGTTTGAACCTAGCCAAGGCACAACAATAAACAAAAGAAGACGAGTGTTGCCGAGAAACAGGAGAATCGGTGTAAAGTGTCGTCATAATCAGTCAAACATGATTACTGTAATTGTAACTAAAAGTGATTGGAACAGAAAGGGATAGGCGGCATTGGTTTCAGAAAGGAAGGCTAAAGTGTGGAAGAAAAGGCAAAAAGTGGTTGTTAATTAGTCGGTTGAATTAGCGAGGAAAGGCGGTATATTGAAAATGAAAAAGTACGAAAGAGAAGGCAAAACAGAAAGTTTAAGTTTGTACTAAAATGCAAGGGGAGTCGAATCATCGAGTAAAGGCAGCGTAAGTTTCAAAAAAAAATGTTAAAGTAGAAAATATGAAGTTAAAAGTTTCACGAAGCCTAAGTCGACAATCATGATAAAAGACAGAAAGATACAGATACAGAAGTGGTAGACAAAGGAGGAGAAAGAATTTCTTGACTCAAGAAGGAAGAGATGAAAAGAAAAGAAAGGTGGTAGATACAGAAATGAGATAGTTCAGTAATATATAGAGCAGGCGAATAAAACTGATGTAACCTTAACCAACTGTAGAGAATGTTATAATGATTGAAAATAACTTATGCTACTGCATTAGCTATTACTATGCAATATGTCAAGGACCACGGCGTGGTGGGGTACCTGCTAGTTTCTATGATTATAAGTACGTAACCATTGTGATGATTCTTAGCTAACTAATACAGAACTATTATCTGACCTCAATTGAATAATACGGGATCGCTAAACCGGAAGATTCCTTTCAGTGGAAGTATGGGAAGGGGTAGACCATGAAGCAAACACACAAACGTGAGGGTCAAAATACAAAACATACATACGTTCACACAGATATATAATCAAATTATCCCAATTACAATTGTGTTACCCCTGATAGTGCTTCACTCGCTCGCCAATAATATTTTCAAGGCATGTCAAATATAGTAATGGTTTATCCAATTTACCATGTATTGTCTTTGCTGCCACTACAACATTTTGTAGAGGCCCTTTAAATGTATTCTTGACCAAATGAGCTTTACTGACAATTCCAAACTGACCTATTTTTAAGAATTAAATAGTATTAGTAAAAAAACTTTCTCTTAGAGCTGAAATTTTAATAGCACCTTAAATTTTGAGTCTGACCTAGCAGCAATGAGTTGTAGTATTGTACTCACCTCGTCCAAGTTCTACATCTAATATTCGTAGATCATTCATGGACACTTTAAGGTTTGCAGGTATCAGATTCATCACATTTAATACGTCATCTATAATACAATGAAAAATATTCTAATGAGTATTTAAGCACCTAAGAATTACCTTGTATATACTATTTCACAATAATTGGCCTACAAGAATTGAAAGTTTATTATTGTGATATTCTTAAACTCAGCAAACTGCTTGTGATGACTATTGATTAACATTGTACTATAGAACACTATGTAAAAGAAAAAGAGCATGCACTGTCTCTCACAATACCTCACCACAGTTTTTTATTTCAATAGCCACACATCAATTTGAATAGAAACACCACATACAGCTTGTACAAGTTTATCTAAAATGCAGCATAAGCAAATACCTTGTCCATTGGCTTGATTTAGTTTGTTTTTAAGTGCCATCTCCACCATGTATTCATCCATTCGGGATTTATTCTCCTTCATGTGAGAATGTGACAATGAGCACTTCAATATGATGCACATGACCAGCACAACACTTATCAATAGAAATACAAAAACTACTACCAAAATTATAATTGACAATTCATAAAGACTAAGAGCAAACGAAAATGAATATAGTATTAGTCTTGGTAAGATAATGTTAATATTCCTACCAAATGATATCTAGTGTACATAAATAGATTACATTATAAGACATAATAAGATAGATTACCAACTTAAACTGCAATTGTTAATTACTGCCAATAATACAACAATGACACAGAGGGTCACAATGTCAAAGTTCCACTCTGGTGTACTTAATCTAATTATATATAATAGTGCAAAAAAGAACATTGTATTATCCATTACATGTTAGAATTGAGCGACTACAAATAATTAATAAGTGTGTGTTATAATATGTTCTTATAATAATGTATACCTGCACTGAAACTGATTGACTGCCATGTTGCACTAGGTCAGATGGAATGGAACACGTAATCTACAATAGAGATGTCATGATTTCCGTTTAATAATCATTGAAAATACCTCTGTTGAAGATACACTACTAATGTTGCAATCACTGTCTCCAACTATAATCAGTATCTCTTGTCGGACAACTGAAGCAAAATTGCTGCCCTAAACAAGCAAATAACGTTATAAACACAGTAAATCAGACAAAATATTCTCTATCTAGAATAGTTGAGGGATTTGCACTTCAACAATGAACTTAAACAAAATTAATGTTATTATATCCATACCTAACTCCAAAAAAAAACTTGATATCCTCACACATAACTAGTGTAGGTAGAATATAAAAGCATATTCTGATAGTCATTCACTATCTCAAACATGCTGTTCATACATATTTTAATGGATCAGAAGCTATAAGTTATAGATTTTGATAATTAAAAAAGTTCTTATTTAGACTAGACAACATTATTTATATTATAATACATTTGTATATATGAAATTCATTCCATCAGAAACCTAGTTGATTTTCAAGGTATTGTGAGAGGTTAGGAATGTGTATAAATGGCAATAATTAAGTGGTTTCGCACACACAAATAAAAGTATATTTAAGGACCAAAGTAAAATCTTTTTTACTGCTGAAAGTTTAATACGGAACCCTTTATTTGGTTGGCACTTCTTCATTTTTATCTCAAGTGTTTGTTATTTAATATAACATTACTTGTTTTTGTTGTTGTTACATTCCTGTATTCTAGGGCATTCGCTAAATGAGAAATTAAAATAAGAGAAACAGTATTGTGTTTTATTAATTTTTATATAAATGCTCATCTGTTCAGCATCTGTTTGTCCAAATTTTTAATATAATACCGTCAGAAACCCTAAAAACTATCAAATAGAAAATGAATTAGCAGTGTATTTCATCCGAACAGCAGCTCTTAAACAATTGAAAAATTATGTTAAGTTAGTATTATTCATAAAGGTAAGTCTGAATTTTGTTCAATGATTGTAACAAAAATATAAATATGATGTTATTGGCGAGCGAGCAGAGCAAGCGAGAGTATTAGGGGTGGATAATGCCAAATGGTGTATATGTTATTGGCAAGTGTGGGGTCTCGTTCTGCGCACAACGCGAGTCGCCAGCAGTTCTGGTTGACAGCAAATAGTTCGCTGCCACCAGAGTTCAGCAAGAGGACTAGCCTCACCTTGAGCTTTCAATAAAATTGCTACGGTATACTGAACTGAACACTACACGTGACGA
>WLWI01004782.1_pt1 | contig 11388 bp, 12 predicted proteins | sample 6701501 | NCBI WGS metagenome assembly WLWI01 (sample SAMN12718690, study PRJNA515312) | sponge metagenome | isolation source: marine sponge | host: Mycale hentscheli | place: New Zealand: South Island, Marlborough, Capsize Point | collected 2014-11-01
AGGCACGGTACTGATAGGAGAAGTTAGGAAGTGGGTAGGTCTACTGCTGGCATACTTGACGCTGACAGTGTACTAGGGGGAATTATTGGGCTGGGATCGAGGGGTCAGGAGGGTAGTTTGTGAGGGGTGTTCTCATTAATTTACTTGACTGAAGTTTAATGTCAGGGGAAAAAAAACAAAATAAATTTTGGGCCATACTACTACCAAAGTCCTTCTTGAGATGTTGGGTGGAGTGCTGTTGAGATACTGTGTAAGTGCTTTAGCTATTAGAAGAACAGATAATGACTGAATGGTTTCGAAGCTGAACAGACTAATGTTGCAGTGATTCATGATGGAGTGAGATAGCATGTAGCTAGCTACAAGACAAATCATACTCAGAAGAATATATTTTTGAAATTTAAATGATTTAAGCATTTATAGCTAATACTACTTTGCTAGAGCTAATACAGTACATGTTGGTAAGTATATACAAATCATAATGTTTTAAGCTATTTCTAATTCGTTGATACTCTAATAGTATTATTTAGCTAAAATTGTTTGTCTAGCTACTGAACATACAGCTGCATATCACTCAATGCAAGAATCTTGTGGCTTCTTTCACCTTCTGCACACACTCTCATTACCAAGTCATCTGTCATATACATGCTTAGATTTTTGTAAAATGGCTGTTCGTCATCATTGTCCCAGAGTAGACCTTCAAATGCATTTTCTTCTAGGGATAGAATACAGTTGCAGCAATCAGCAGCTAGAGTCCAGACAGGACTGCTGCTAGAAATTAAGCTGAATTTAACAAAGTAAGTCTGATTACATGGTGACATACAATTATTAATGTCGCAAGAATTATTAAGATTTTCTCCTAGGTATCCAGATATATTCCCACATACAGCAGAGTACTCTATGTTAAATGTGTTGAAGACAACAGGCGTGCATTCAGATTCGCGGTCCACACGAATGCAAGTTTTATTACCATCAAATATCTCGGGTCTAAATCCTGGGGGGCAGTTGTATAGATCTAATTCAGCCACCCTCATCCATCCTCCAGTGGTATTGCCACAAGTTATGTTCATATCACAGTACACTCTGGTCATGTGACAAGACTGGGACTGCAAAGTGTAATAGCCTGAGGTTGTAGCTTCTTTACAGGAAGAAATGGAGGTGATGATTTTGGTATCAGATAGATCACATCGTTCTTTTGAAGATTCAACTTTAATAAACAGTACAATAAACAATACTGTTATTACAACAAAAGCTATCATAGCTAAGGAGACCATAAAAATTTCAGCCTTTGACAAAAACAAATGATTGAATTTGAACCTTTTTACTTGACTGTAAGGAACAGCAGCAGCATGCTCTTCCGTGTGGGCACTGCTCACTGGGACATCATTGTCATCAGTTTGATTATTTTGGCTTGAACCTTTCCTGGTTTTGTTCACAACTGAGTACAGTGCAGTGTCTACTTCACAGTTGTCTATAGGAGAAGACGCGCATTTGGAGGCTTCTGCTTTGTCCTTTTTCTTGCTCAGATCAACGACAGCATATAACTCAGCACCGGTACCAATGCTAGTACTCATTGTGCTTTAGACGTACTCAATGTAACTGGAATGAGAGGGCATTTTTATAGCAGTTCATTGTTGTTGTTGTTTTACAAAAAAAGAGAAGGTTAGTTATTTGGTGTACCATTATGTAGAAGAAAAAGCAGCTACCATATGGAACATATTGTGTTTTGCACATGGATGGCCAGAGCAGCCAGATTGTTGTGCAGACTAGCAAGTTTGCTGTGGTTTACTGCCCACTTTCACTATGACTAGACTCTGTCGCGTGTAGGCACACCCTTTCACTATAAGGAGTGGTAAAGGGTTTAGCTTCGTAGATTTGTCTTTATGTCATAAATCAGGACACAGACAAAGGAAATCCAGACTGCTACCAGACTTTGATATTTGTATTCTCTAATGCTCTGTTTGTGCTCATGCTTACTGTTTATGGATACTGATTGTATGAAGAGGAGGGGAAATGGAGGATATGGAAAATTAACACAATATCTTCAATGATCCTTCCTCACTAGTCCCATAGTACGCCTTTTCCTTTCCCAATATGGCCAATATAATGCTACTTGTATAATAACAATAACCTACAGCATTATGGATTATAAAACATCATTTATTTTACATGTTTTCATACATGTAATACAAGATTTACTAGCACGCAACATGTTGTGGTTCAGAAGAAGAGAAAGCACAGGAACCATGCTTGCAGACTGAAGAAGTTTTTTTTTAAACAGCAACAACATGAAAGCCTACAATAGATTATAATGAAGCACAAACACGACTTCAAAAATATCTTTTTTTGCTGAATTCCAAGTGTTATCATCATGTGTAGATTTTTCAATTAAAGGAGGCATAATCATTAATTAATATATTTTCAAGAAATTTCACTTGGCAGTACTTTCTAAATTAAAAAAAATTATTAATAAAATAAAAAATTGGGAAAACCTTTCTCATATGCAACTTCCATTGCTTGCTGTAAAATATGTGGAGAAATACTTTCAAGGGCATCAGCATTCTCTTTGGCTCGTAGCTTTCTTGAATAAATGACATTTAGCTTTGCTCTTACTTGTTCCAAGATAATGGTACTGTTATGCTCTGAGAAGTGATTGCATGATGATCACATTTGGTAACGAATCTGTAATTTGGAGTGAGACTTGAAATTGAACTGAAAATATCTCTCTTCAGGTCACAACCAGGTTGAAGCCAGCCTGTCAACTTGCGAAGAATACACAGAGTGATTGCCTCCTAATAGTTTGGGGCTCTTCTTCTTTGTCAGGCATTACTCTGGAGAGAAAAATCCATTTAGTACTTTTACATACCCATGAGTCCCAGTGTAGCATACACAGCATGAGGCTGAGTGTTTGCTGTCTGAGCTAACTCGATAACTTCCTATTCGAATTCTTCTACTTCAGTTCCCATAAATTGCTTCCTGAACTCACTTATTCTAATTGCTGATACAATGTGTGGTCTTAACTCTCCCTTGTACTTCTGACACTACTTCCCAACAGCTGCTGAATAATGACACTCTTTATCGCTACAAGCCAAGCCATAGTTAGCAGCATTGACAAAAATAACTATAGTAAAGTCTAATAATACTAATAGCCTCCATATAAGTTCTCTTGTCCCTTCAACTCGTGTGGCACCATCAGTGTACCACAATAGAAGCAGTTTAGACTCGAGCTCCTTCAATAATGGCAATGGCATAAATTGGTATGGCAAGAGAATTTCTTTTAAAGTGGTAGTGTCTTCTAGGAGAGTATGACATCTACATCAACAAACAATCCAGATGGCTTTCTTAAAGGTGTTAATGATGGAAATTATTAGCAAGTAATGGGTACAGTTGTAAAGGAAAGTAAATTTGTGCACGAATCCATGAATGAAGGCGGAAAAAGTAGCATGTGGTTGAGTTTTAGCTATGTGAGCAAGTTGTAGGAGGTCATTCTTGGTAGTTGTGTTCACAAACTGATCAATATAGCTATAAGGCCTGCCATCTGAGGTGATATATTTACACCGGAGTTCTGACATATTGTTTGGGCTTGGTCAGCACAATGCTCTTTGGTAATCAACCATGTCTTATTGGCATTAGGATGATAGCCATATGCTGGGCACTAAAACTAAAAATTTAAGTTTGCACTCTTCAATAATTCAAGTCAGCATTTTAAATTGTCATTGTATTTACAAACTATAACTGAAAATAGAAAAACCAAAACATTGATGACCACACAAATCACATTACAATAAAAATACAAAATACAAAAAAGTTCAAGCTAGCTAGCTACATACTATGCAAAGAAGTTTACAGTAAGTTAGATTTTTTTTAATCACCTATTCAAGCCTCTCTGAAGATAGTAACAAAATATGATAGGAGAAAAAACGATTGCCAAAGCAACAGCTATGATGACATTGTATAGAAGTATACTCCACATAAATCCTATAATGAAAGTGTGTATACTGAAGAGGCCAGCAAAGAATACTCCAACGAAATAAACAAGAGTCCAGGTTGGACTATCCTCAGCCAGCTCAAATGCAGTAACTGCTGCAAAGCCAGCAAAGAATACTTGCATCCAAGTATAAAGGACACAAAAAGGAAACACAATGTAGGTGTTGAATGGATAAGCAACTTTATAACAGAATTTCATCTTCCGATATTTTTCCAAGTCTTGCTTAAAAGATTCAAAGTATCTTGCAAAGCGATTTTCCATCTCGGAAGTTACTTTGGGGTCTTCATTGTCTTCATCAGCCTCCTCTTTGTTGCTGCTGCCTGGAAGCAAATCATCAATTCCACCCTTCTTCCAAAATTTCCACAAGCTGACTACATCATAGAATATTCCTAAGAAGAAATCTCGGGCCCAAGGCATCGTGATCATTAAGTAAGAAAGAAACCCTAGAAAGGGAGCCACATAGCCACAGGCCATCATGTACCAGAGAACAGGAGTGACACGGATTTCTTCGTCTTTGTTGTCCTTTTCGTAAAAATGCTTGTTGTCTGAATACATCTTCATGCTAACGGCTATAATCATGAGAACTTGAATTACCATTAGAAATATCACGTTAATAAAGAACCATATTGGATATTGAATGCCAGATTTCCCCAGAGAAGGGTCATACCGGTTGCCCAAGTGATTTAGCCACTCCTGCTTTGGACGTCCGATGCTCCGTCTTCCTGTTATCGCCTTCAACATAATGAGAATGCGGACTGCGTATACATATAAAATAAGAGAAAAGCAAGAGAGAATAAAAAGAATAAAGCTTAGAAGGTTTACACTTGACTTCCCTTCATAACCTCTCCCTGTAATGACTCCAAGAAGATTGCACATAAGCAAAGGATATATCAGTACTTCAGCGACTACTGCCCTTAAAACATCTGTGATTTTCTTAACTCTAGAAAAGCAACTCTCTGCTCTACTATTTGTAGAAGAACACTTACAACTTTTACATCTCCTGTTAAAATCTAAATCAAACAGTGATAATGTAAAAGAAGTAATAGCTAAGGCAAGGTGTAAAATATTGAAGATCACATTGTGATCTAAAGAAAGAGTAGCAATGGACAATCCCAGCCCAACTAAGGCCAAAATAAATTCAATAGCTACCCAAACATCCCTCACAGCATCCAGAAAGAGGGGGAATACTATTGAGCCAAGCATTTTCAATGCATAATTTCTTGCTTTTTTCAGATTGGCCGTCCAGGTTTCACGTGGATTGCAGCACTTATTTCTGAGTTTCTTCAAATCTCCAGTAACATTGTTGTATATATTACTCAGCAAACTTCCACAACATGATCTCTCAGTCTGTTCTTCTGGACTTGAAATGGTTCCAGATTCAGGTTCCCAGGCAATGGCATAGAGTTCTGGAATAACCCTTCTTAGTCTCACCCGGCTAGCCGAAATCTTGCTTTCGGTCTCCTCCGTATCTTTTACGTGTTTTATTCTGATTTCTTTTACTCTACTGACTTCGCAGGCAACTCCGTCTTCATTTCCTAAGGCGCGACCCTCTTCCACTACCAGTATATCGGCGGACGAAGTCACTCCGTTGGCAGTGACCGTGATTGTAGCGTGAGCAGAATTTTTTTCCTTTAATTCAGTAGAATATTTTCCATTATTTTCAATGTGTGTTACTTTTAATTCTCTTTCCACTTGAAATTCTACTTGAACGTTGGCACCATTTAACCTGCAGTCCTCAACCAATTCCTGATCTGAACACTGCTGGACAATTTCTCTATTAGGAACAGATACAACCCCTTTAGTGTCTTCTTCATTCATTCTCTTTTTTGTTCAGAATTGTAATAACTTGAACAGCTAGTTGTGTTATATCTTTTATTGTGGTTTAGTGTATCATTATTGGTTTTATGCGTTTTGTTGGTTAGTTACTTCCTGTTGAGTCATATAAATATATACGAGTTGCAACGATAATATTCATTGTTTTCCTATCCTATTTCTGTTGTTGAAGCAAATCGCTGAATATTGCAACTGGAGTCACTGCTTGAAATGCTACGTGATCAACTTGTATGCGGTATTGCGCATCAACAATGGCAAAAGAGAGTCCTATCTGAAGAAAATCTTACGTTCGACAAAGCTGTGAAGCTCCTTACGTCTATGGAGATAGCCGAGCAGAATCAAGAGATCTAGGTGGTAAACCAAAACCGCAGCCTCCACTACAAGTTACCGTTGAAAATCCCAAGGTAGTAGGCAACCGCTGAGACCTCCTCCGCCGGTGTCCAATTACTCCGATAAGAATAACGCAGGCTCTCCAAGAGAGTACCTTAGGGTACAGGTGTGGCGCGGCGCGGCGCGGCGCACGCGGCCTCTGACTGCCCTTTCAAAGACTCTGCTTGTCATTATTGTCACAAAAAGGCCATATTGTTTCTGCGTGCAGAACAAGCAAAGAAAGGTTGAGCAGCGCCAAGGTTGTGGCGACACAAACGCCGTGACCGGGGCGGAGATAGAATCTGATGAAACCACATCGCAAGAGTATCAGCTATATTACATACGTCCAGAGGGCAGTCCATCATTAACTGTTGGAATCTCCATAAATCAAGCTCAACTGAAGATGGAAGTAGATACTGGAGCTGCACTTTCCATCATAAGCGAATCTACCCACCAAAATCGTTGGTCCAGCGGAGAAGCCACACACAACAACAGGTATCTCTCCTGCTGAACTACTTCTGGGACGAGTTCCACGCTCTTGTTTAGATTTGCTGAAACCTCAACTCTCAACTTACAAAGCGAGTGGAAGACAAGCAAAGGGCACAGCAACAGCATCATGACAAAACTGCCAAGTCCTGGGATTTTAAAGTTGGTGAAGATGTTTTCATTGAAGAGTTTCCGAACGGGAAAGATTGGATTAAGGGGGTAATTCACTCCGCGGATGGACCTCGCTCATTTCAAGTTACCCTAGACGAACGCCGAGTTCGCAGACACATGACCACATCAGGAAACGCAACCCCGTGTCATTTCTACATTTCCTGAGGAGAGAGCGAAGAATTTCCAGACTACCCGGCGCAATTGTCCACCACCGAAGCGGATGTTCTAGAAGAAGTTGCACAACCAGAAGAAAGGGTCTGTTTCACAACCAATGGCTGCTCAACCTCCTGATTATTTACATTATGGAAGGAATTTTGAACCAAGGAGAGAGGAATTGTGTTAACTTGAACAGCTATTTGTGTTATATTTTTATATTGTGATTTATTGTATCATTATTGGTTTTATCGGTTTTGTTGGTTAGCTAGTTACTTCCTGTTGAGTCATACTAAATATATCCAAGTTGCAACGATAATATTCGTTGTTTTTCTATCCTATTTCTGTTGGTCATTCTATTCTACAATTTGATGATGATTATTAAGGGTGCTCACACATGCGGTACGCCCACACAAATCAATTAACTGTTGCTATGGAAGGTAACTCCGATTTATACCTTGCAGGTCCACGCTGCCTGGGGGATCTCTGAGACCCTCAACTGGCAGCCAACTGATCAAGAATGACTAACACACCTCAAAGTCTCAAAAGTAAACGCCACTATTTGGAAACAGAAAGACTACTGGAAGCTGGAATTTCGTCCACCGCTTGCTATAGCTAATTGTTACAAAGTTGTCGATTTTGTTTTTCTCATTTTTATTTTGTTTATATTTATTCACATTTTCACGTGATTTTTTTCCAGTCTGGTCACGACATCCAGGATTTCTGTTCAAAAATTTGATGACATGCAATTAAAAAGGAATCATAATTATTATTATTATCAAATTCACTGCCAGATGTACACTGTACTGACACCGACTAAATTGCACCAGCTGGTGTCAGTACAGTGTACATCTGGCAGTGAATTTGATAATAATAATAATTATGATTCCTTTTTAATTGCATGTCATCAAATTTTTGAACAGAAATCCTGGATGTTGACTCAGCACTGTTTTATTGTTTTGCCTCTGCTTTATCATTATAGGAATTGTGTTTCAATTAATCCCTCAGGATGTGCCTCTGAGAGATTGTCATCAGAGGTACATGCAAGCCATGGATTTTCCTCACTTATCCTGACCTTCTCACCACCATTTCTACCTTCCCTAGTTGTGGTTGATCCCTTTCAGCTCCTTCATTTTCCATCACTTGACCATATCTAGTAGCACACTTGTGCTTTCGTGAAGTTTAGCAAATCCACCTCCTGTTGATATCTGCCCCCATACTGCAGCAAGATTCACTTCCCAGCGCATTTTACCTTTTGGACCTGGTACCTTCTTGGAAGTCTTCAAAGAGAGCAACAGCACATCAAAATTGAAGCCAAACCTGACCTTTTCTCTCCCTTTAGTATTGAGCTATCCCACTGAGATGCATGTGTTGACAATTTGCTGATGAAAAGCTTGAGCTGATTCAAATTTATTATTCATGAGCCATCTACGAATCCCCTAGAGCTCACAAGCAGTTGAATTTCTGCACACTGAAAGCTTCTGGTATTTAGAATCATGCCATCTGTTCTGCATCCCAAACTATAAAGTATGCCCTTGCTTGATAAATTATGCATGGGATCGAGTTCACAGCTGTTTGGCGGTCTTGACTTCAGCCAGGCAGTGGATAAATCATGTGATGCGTGGTCAATTTCTGCTTCTTACAGCATTGCTACTACTGTATTAGTTGCTCTGCAGTATGTCATTCTACATCGTCTGGGGTGGAGCATAAATCCTTCAGAAAATGCTAGAGTTGCTTGGATAAGAAGTTACTTATGACAGACAGTTTCTGGTATCGCTAAACTGGGTCTCCAACAACCTATGAGATAGTTTACTAGTCTGGTGTAGCCGGCTCTTTACCTTCCCATTACATGTGGGGAAGGAAAGGGTCTGGTGAGAGCACCACATAGGATTCGTACTCATTAATCCTGCGCTGCGTACTCCCAAGCTCAATGCTAGTCCCCCATGTCTTGGCCATGAACCATCCATATACTGTCAGATGTGACTCTGCCAATAAACATGAAGATGCCCTGACGAAACGGGTCCGTTTTTTAGGCCTATACGCACCTCCAGCCTGGAGGGACAGATAGGATCGTCAACCACCACATCATGCACCCCATGATAAATGGCATGAAGCATCGTATCCATCTTCGGTTGGCACTTTAGCTCCCTAAGGCGCATACTACCCACGAATACCAGGAAACATGCTGCCCAAAGTATAACCACATCAGCCTTGTGTACTTGAGGGTCTCACACACCTTTGATCTTGCGAAGAAGGTCAGGAGTTATAGGTCTCCATACATACTTAGTCACACCTGCCATTTCTTCAGCATACTTCATGATGGTGTAAAGCTCTCACCCCAGCTGAAAGGTCAGTCATGCACCGGAGGAAGGCCCCAGACATGCTGAGTGCATAACTTTTTTTGCCCCCCCCCCCCCCCCCCCCCCCCCCCCCCCCCAGTATAGTATATTGTCAATGATTTTGTTAAACCAGTAGAATATGACTCAATGTTGTATAAACTTGCCAACTTTCATTAAGTACTACTACATGTATTCTGACAAATTCAGGTAGCAGCTAATGTTCTGCAGCCTCACCCACAGAACAGGAGTAGAGCAGAGCAGGTGTCTCAGTTATGGCCACCTGCCTCCAAAGTCTGCTGCCACCAGAGAAACCCCCCCACACACTCTAGTACTTATCTCAGTTATGGCCACCTGCCTCCAAAGTCTGCTGCCACCAGAGAAACCCCCCCACACACTCTAGTACTTATTTACCAAGTGGGAAATCTGAACTGAGAGGAAAGTGGTTGTTAATCTGAGGGTTTCCATGTAAATGAGTTTAGGCAAGATGTACTCAAGTGGGAACATATGGTTCAACGTGATTAGAAAGAGAGTTATGAATCACATAGCAGTGAGGTAAAGTGTATGCATCACAATTATTCATATAGTATGGATTCAAAAGTCCACAACAGCTATCATCTCAAATAAATTTGTTCAGAAAGTATCTAACAAGTATGTTTTAGCTTTATGAAGAAATCATGTACCATATTATATTAACTTTTTTCTCTCAAAAATAACAAACAATATTCTTGATTCAGTCATTCTTGGCTGAAATAATTATAATAATAGGAAATTTTTCTCTTTTTAACAGCCAATATTTTTTAATTATAACTTAACCCGGCATTTAGACTTCTTGCCGAAGTCCTCTTCAGGGGTCAACTGAGGTCGAACTCTCCGTGGTGATATGATAACACAAAGTAAACAGCAAGATTTCTGGAGGGCACGCTTACTGTTTATTATATCCTGGAGGGTGATTTGCACGCAGCATGGAACCAGCATCCTGGAAGCTCTAAACTTATGTCTCTATTAAACTTATTGTTGTCAGGTGTCATCTGTATGTGTAGAGCTTCCTTGATCTTCAACTCACGATTCTTACTGGCTCTTTCTACAACTCTTACCTCTTCCCATTTAATGGGGTGATGCTGCTGCCAAGCATGTTCAGCAATGGCTGAAACCTTCTCATCACCTCTCTTACAAGCATCCTGATGTTCTTTCACTCTCTGCTCAAGCCTAACTAGCTAACTATGACAAAGACCAAAAGAATAATTTATTTGGAGTAGTATCAATATGAATATATATGTTCAGGAAAGTCTTGAGCTGGTAAAGGTCACTCGATTGGTAAGGATTGAAGGACCAGGAAACCGCTTTACAAAGTAATCACTGCAGAATGTTGGCTGCAAACTGGAACCTACTAGTGATCTATCTGCAATGACACCTCTTTTCACTTTATTTTATCACTTTCAACATCACATTTACATTTATTTGATGGCATACAATGATACACCAGGTGGTATAATGTTGGCCATGAATAACATCCAGCTTATGATATGGTAAAGGGTCAATACAGTGTGTGCATACTTGGCGTGTTATAATAATTGCACATTTTTCTCAGTTTAACAGCCAAAATTAAAACTTAACCCGACGTTTCGACTTCTTGCCGAAGTCCTCTTCAGGGGTCTATTGATTGAACTCTCTGTGGTGATATAACACAATGTAAACAGCACGATTTCTGGAGGGTATTTTGTGTAGGATCCGCTCATATTCTATCACCATTCTTTAAGAGAACTTACGGGATTCAGACAAAAAGAATGGTGATAAAAGATGAGCAGATCCTACACAAATTATATACCCTCCAGAAATCTTGCTGTTTACATTGTTATTATATCACCACGGAGAGTTCGACCTCAGTTGACCCCTGAAGAGGACTATGGCAAGAAGTCAAAACATCAGGTTTAGTTTTTAATTAATATTGGCTGTTGACTGAGAAAAATGTGCAATTATTATATTTATTTCAGCCGAGAATAACTGAATCACTTGGCATGTTTGAATACAGTTTCTCAAGTGATCAGTTCTGTG
>WLWI01004783.1_pt1 | contig 11388 bp, 9 predicted proteins | sample 6701501 | NCBI WGS metagenome assembly WLWI01 (sample SAMN12718690, study PRJNA515312) | sponge metagenome | isolation source: marine sponge | host: Mycale hentscheli | place: New Zealand: South Island, Marlborough, Capsize Point | collected 2014-11-01
AAATGCCACAGGGGAGGATAATAAATGCCAACAGGAAGGACCCCGCCAATGATTTCGGCGAGTTTAAGCGTCTGTGAAAAATCAAGAACCTACCGCGTAATTGAAATTTTTTGGAGCTAGTGACTAACAGCAATTATTAATTAGAATAATATTAATTAGTTTACATAAACAATAAAATAAATAAGTAATTATTGTGCACAACTTCATTGTTAACAGTAACATTTCTGTTACTTGTAAATGTAAACTTGTGTGGTTGTAGGTGCCATCACTCATGCTACTATAAATATTGACGACAATGATCAACAATTACTAGATCGTAATCGTCTACAGTTAGTCATAGAAGGAATAACTACAGGAACACAAGCTATGTCAGTGACTTGGAGAAGGAATGGAATTATGATTACTCATGGTGGTGCATTCTATATAGGAGGAGGAGAGACTATACATGCAGGCAATCCATGTGAGAGTAGGATGTACAGAGTTGCTATACAAATTGATGGATATCTACCTGGTAATTACACATACACTGTTGATAATGCTGATACGGCAGATCCTGGAGTAACATCACCAGTATTTGCAATACAAGGTATTGTTTTTTTAGTCAAAAAAGTGATGTTCATGATAATTCAAACATTCACTTTTGAATATTCATTATGACTATGTTAGTTGCTCCAATAGTTATCTCATCATTTTTGCGTAAAAAATTACTTGCTAAGCTATGCTACATAAGTATTGTAACAAATTTTCTATTCCAATTAGTGGGGGTGGTAGGTCATAGCATACACACCCTATGCAATTACTTGAAAATCCAATGTCTAATACTCAAGCCAGGAAGATAATACATTGTGTTATATGTCCAATGAGAAGTGTGTATGAAAATGTTGTATGTTGCAGCTAGTGCTTAGCTAAAGAGAGGTAAAAATTCCTAAAGAAACATTAACAGATACTCCTTTAAAAAACACAGTTTTTTGGCTTCCCCCTCTCTCCCAGTTATATGAACTGCCACTATAAGACATTTTGTACATATTGACTGTGTGCATAGGCGTAGTTGAGGGTGTGGCTAAGTGAGATTAGGCCTCCATCACTTTTGTCAAATTACGTTACTGTGTATATAATATATTATGTCTGAGAGTACAGAGCTTTAACCCCTGCCCCACCTTGTAAGTAATTTATGAAGGGGGCTGCCTCCCCATCAATTTTTTTTGCTATAAATGCGGTACCTGTTAAAGGAGTGGTTTTGCTTAGAAAATTCATATTATTGGTCACCTGACCATTTGAATTTAAGATTACAGGCCTTATTATATGATTTAAATGAGTTAAAATAAGGTTAGCATTGGAATGGCAATTAGATAGGTAGCGTTGTGAAGGAAGTACCAAGCGAGATGCAAGGGGCGGTGCAAAAGATGACGGATCTTTGTAGCATGTGATCAAGACGGCATGCTATCAACAAGGCTAGTCAGGGTGGTAGCTTGATTGGAGTGGTAGGCCTCAGCTACAATTTTTAATGTTCCATGAGTGTAATCATGCAGGTTTCGCTACTGGAGAGTGAGAGGGGAGTCCATGTAGGTCCTAGGTATATAAGGGTTTGGAGAGTGTGGCTTTTAGCCACTGGAGGATGTGTGCACACATATACTCCCCAAAATAAAATAAGGAATCAGAAAGGTAGGGCAAGCTGCGAAGTAGGGAGGAGAATAGGAGGTTCAGGCAGTGGCGGCTAGCGAGGATGTGCTAGCAGGGATGGTGCTAGCAACCAGTGGTTCAAGTATTGGCTTGAAGAGAGGCTCTTGCGCATTACCAATTCCCTGCTTCCAGTAATGGCTGCGGAGGTAGATTACATTGGATAGGGTGTGTGTGTGGGTGGGTGGGGGGTGGGGAGAGTGGGGATGTGGATGTAGGTATGGGCAACTAGGGACAAGGCTAAATGGCCACAAATACACAAACTATGAGGTTTTAATATGATTTTTTTTGTATACCAGCAGTATATACCTTATTTTTAATTATTCACTACAATACTGATTTTCTCACTTTGCCCATTCATCAAATAATACAGCGATATTTCTAGAAATGTTGGTCTTCATAAAAAATTGATTCTTGTGCATTAATTAAGAGTCCTGAATACAATTCTGGTGACAGCCTCTATTCTGTATTACTCCATTATCACAATGGAATTTATCATTCTTTTCGTATAATTGTTGTATTAATATATAATTTTGATTAAATAAGGAATTCTTAAACTTATAGACCCAGATCCTCCTACTAATATTATATTGAGACAGATTAGTAATAGGAGAGTACAGGCCACCTGGACTCCTCCAGCTGGTTTCTCTGGAGTTACATATCATGTGTATATAAACACTATGAATGTCAATACTGGTGGCACTGAAGTGACTGGAACTACTTACACAACTGAGACTATTACTACTTCTACTGTTACTATTCGTGTGAGAGCTACTACTGGCACATATTTCAGTGTACCAGCTGTGTCTGAAACTTTGACTCTACAAGGTAAATTATTGATTAAAAAAATTGCTTTAGAATCAAACTAGTTAAGCATTTACACTATAGAGACATTATGATAACAACTGCGGGTGCAACATTATACCTTTATGAAGGTTTACTTGGGACATTTACATCCTTTATGAGATGCATTGACTGAGTGGAAATATAAAGTGCACAATCATAATAGTAAATATTAACTTGTGTATGTATCGAAGCATATAGGAATGTTTCTCAGTATATAAATAATATTATGAGAACAAAGAATAAAACGTCTAGTTTTCAAAATAGTAACTTGTGGTTTGCTCGTTTTAACCATGTTCTTAGCAGAGTCTGCACAGTTCAAGATTGGTTCAACAACTCCAATACTTTAGTTGGCTTTTGTACATTGATAGTCACTAAAATGACTTCCATTAATTCAAAAAATAGTCCTGCTGATTACTGTGAATCATTATGTAAATAAATATGTAACTAAAAATAAAACAGCAATGGGATGTTAAGAAAGAATAAAGAATTACAAAAACAGTATGAGCAGTAGTGATTCATGCATGATTCAGAACTCTTTTAGCTTTGTGAACTGCTCCACTGACGACTGGGGATACCTTGCACAATAAAAATGACACAATATATAAGTTTATGTCAGCTCAAGTGGTGTTTGTTGGTTGCTTTTACTGTTTCGAGTCTTTATGTTATGAAAGCTGCCTTCTTCTTACAATAAAGTTGTTTTAAGACTGTATAGAGATGGGGTTAACAGATAATTAACAGATAATACTGTGACAAAGTCTGGAAGGCGTTTGTTTGCAGCATGACAATGGATATCTGTCTGTCTTCAATAAAAGTGAAATACAGTAAAGCTTTCAAGCAATTGTTAGTTTAACCACGACCAAAGAATTGCTGATTTACTGGTCTAACTGTAGTGTGGCCAAGAGATCAAAGGAGATGAGCTTCTATTGATAATGCTCCTTTGATAAAGTTTCTGGTTATTGAGTGAAAAGGCATGTTAATCTTTGGCATTCAATACATAGTTCCTCTCAGGTTATCTCCTATTCTAATCTTTAACTCTATCTTTTGTAACTTTAAATTAGCTCTTTTACTTAAAATACGAAAACTAGTGATTGTGGTATAAACTAGAATATTAATAATTGTGTATCTGAGAATTCTTGAACATTTGGCTATTAAATATTTTGACAATATAATATGGGCCCTATGACGAATATTATGAGAAAAGTATATGCATATTTGGCAAGGAATTGAATAGTTAATGTGTCAATTTCCTACCTCAAGCTATTTAAATATACAGCGTAGTTTGTGGTTGATCAATTGATGCTGCTTTCAATTACTACAAGTACAAAGTTATGAAACATTTCTATAAGACCTTAAAAAATATCTCTCACTTCACAAAAAATTGCATGGCCTTTTATGTTGGGCAAATTATTGTAAATAATGTTACGCTGAATTTGAACAACTTAATATGGTTAATCTAGATATGCGAAATAAACAGTGGCATAAAACAGAGGGAATTGGAGTGTTTGGCAGACCAATTTGTTAAATTTTGCTGACTAATATTGTTGATGAAAGTCATATTTTTGCAGATGTATTTCCACCAATGATATCTTCATCAGTGACTGCTACATCAGCTACTCTGTTCTTCTCTCAACCTGCCAATAGTTTATCAGTAGATATGCACACAGTTACATTGAATAGTACTACTTGTAATGGAGTCCCTATTAGAACAGAATCCACCACCAGTAACTCAGTAACTATTCATAGTTTGGAGGCTGGTATTCAATACTCTGTTAGTGTCACTGGTAGAAATAATATCTACAACTTAACAGGCATGGGAGTTTCTACTCTGACTACAAATGAAACAGGTAACTCACTGAGAATTATTTGTGTGCGAAAGTAACTACTCGTTATTTGCAGCTCCTACTCGTAGTCCTGGAGTACCTACTGCTAGTGTAATAATGTCTACTAACATTACCCTCATATGGACAGAGATAGCTTGTCTAGACAGGAATGGAGTGATCACAAGTTACATGATTCAGTATGGAGAAGGAACTAATACAGACATGACAATCACTACTCCATCTAATGCTACCACTCATCTAATCAATGGCCTCAAGCCCTTCACTCAGTACACCTTCATTGTAGCTGCAGTTAATAGTGTCAATACTGGACTTTTTTCTAATGCTAGTGATAATATCACAACACTTGAAGATAGTAAGCAATTTTTTTTATATTTAAACAGCTTGATTTAGTAATCTAGCTCAGCTAGTGAACTATTTAACACTAAAATGCCATCAAAGTCATATATTTTGGAATTACTTCCCTAATTCCAAAAACACTGATTTAGAACTTAATAGCTAAGTCTAATAGAGAATAAGCATAAAAATGTTTAAGAATAGTGTCATTCAGTTTTGTGAAATGCTCATCAAATAATATCAGCAGAAAATATTACAATTTTTTTCAAGTTTCCAAGTCAGTTCAAATATTAACTAAAATTGATAACATTATTTTTTAGTTAAATTATGCTTAATATCATGTCTGTTTGTATTGCAGAACCTGGGATGACCAATAATTTAACATTAATCAGACAATATTTTAGCGTTATTGTGACTTGGAATGAACCAGTACCACTCAATGGAATTCTCAGTCATTACACTATCAGATACACCTTAAATGGAACAAATCTGACTCAAAACAGTACTGTTACCTACTCTACAATATCCAACTTGTCTCCTAATATGCGTGTGTCCAACATAACAATCTCAGCCACAACTGGAGGAGGAGAAGGTCCACCATCAATAGAATATGATATCTCCACTCGGCCAAAGCCGTGTATGTAACATACTGACTGATACTTTAATTTGAATATAAACAAGCATATACACCACAAAACATTGTCTGTTAGGCCAGGAGGGATGATTACTATGGTCTTAGTGGTGAGCTTTATTAACACATTGAATACATTTATAGTTCCATTCCTATTCTCTATGTAATATTCCATTTACATGTATGCATGAGATAATATACGGCTTGCTATGAGCTGGACTCTACTATATCCAAGTATAGTGCTTAGAAGCACACTTTTTTTTTTTTCATTTGCCTTATAACAACATAGTAAATCTAAACGTGGTATCATTTGATGGCTCATAGTCCAAGTTCAGCTGTTCACCTGTTTGACATGTTGAATAGAAAATGTGTCATTTTTAGTAAATACATATTAGCCACCATTATGCTTAGCATTTTAAACATCTTAAGTTTGCCCCAAAGTACAATAAAGTACCAGTAAAATTGATTTTGTAAGTGAATGCAAGACTTTACCAGTTTATATTAAATGGAGTATGGTAATCAGTAAATTACTAATATTTGTGAAGTTTAACACATTAAAAAAATATTATTTTTAATTATAGCCGCAGTAAAACATATTACTGCTAAGGTATTGATTAATCTTTCAGTCCGAGTGTCTTGGAGTAACAGTGGATTCACTAACATTTCAGATTTTGTGATATATTATAAACAAATTGATGATGGCAGACAACCGGTAGCAATGGTAGTGGTACCAGCTATGATGAGGTCAGTAGTTATAGAAAACTTGGTAGAAAATGGTCAATATGTATTTGAAGTGGCTGCAAGAGAATTTGAAGATGGAAGAGAAGTTATTGGTGATAAAGGTACTTCTGAAGTGGTGAAAGTAGTTTTGGTGGAGACTCCTTCTAATACAGGGACAACAACAGGTACCTTTAATAAATAATTTACTACCACGTACTACCAGTGCATTATATGTATATTATATGGTGTGTTTAAGTACAACTGGAGAATATACTGTCCATGAGCAACAGGAAGGATTAGCAACTAGACACATGTACTCTGTCATCCACTATCTCACTGTAACAAGTATTACATGTAATGAGCAAGAATGAGAGGTTTTTATGACCTACAGAATTTATAGTTCTGTTGTTTTCATCTCAATTTTCTTGCAGAGCACAAGAGTAGCATTTAGCAGCACACACTGAAGTCAATGTGTGGATGTTTCATTATGTCAAAATGCTGAGGTTGAACTGAACACTATCTCACTCAACTCCATGCACTAGCAATAAATTTAATACTTATTGCATAAGTTGAGTGTGATATGGTGAAACTAAAGTAGTATTGTGCAGATTTCTAACATGAAATTAATATACACACATATTTCATGCACATTTGTATATACATAAATTATGCCACAGTTGCTTAGTAACTGCCATATGATAAAAAGTGATATCACCCATAAATTTGCACTACTACAATGAGTTAGCAACAGTGTGACAGAACAGTGAGGTTAATAATACAAGATAACCTCACTGTTCTGTCACACTATTGCTGTTCAAAAGTGTTGGAAAAGTAACAAAGTACACTTTCAATCTCCCTAGCTGCAATGATTGTTATGTTGTACAAATTATTTTCCCACAAAAAAATCCCATCATCATTAGTTGGCCCTTCACACTGTCAATAATGGTAACTATGGTATTAAATAGTTAAACCAGGCCAACTCTCAGAATTTTCAGTAGATAACTTCCCTATCCTTCAGGTGAAATTAGTGATAAACCCTCAAACCCATGACTTAACTGTTACACATAGTACATCCCTCTAGTGATAGACCCCTCCCCTCTCCACCCCTCTCCAAGTACAGGCAGTAGCCTATGGGATGGCTGATGTTATTTTACACTTAATGTCTTTTGTACTCATTAATGTCTAAATTATTAATAATAATCAATTATTCCTAGGACTAATTATAATTGAACCCCTCAGGCGCTCTATGATTAGCTGTCCTTGAAAGTGTGTCTTTACAACTTGTGTCATGTAATAGCTATCAGTTGTTCATGTATTTATTGTGCAGTGATACATTGATTACTTTGCTGTTATATTTTTGTAGCAGGTATTGCAGGTGGAATAGTAGTTGGACTTATCATTTTCATTTCTTTAATTGCTTTAATACTACTTTTGACATTGATTTACAGAAAACAGTGAGTTGTTCATTTGTGTATATATAACAGCTCACTTAAGAGGGTATTGACTGGTAAAGTACAAGACTGCAGCATGCACTACTACTGAGCATGTCTGACATTTTAACTAAATTAATAATGTATATCCCAATGCTGGGGCATCTTAATTAATGTACCCCAAATTCAATTAAAACGTTTTGCAACAGAAAATTGAACATTTTTATTTAATTTTTTTCATCTTAAGAAACTATATATAAATAATATTTTGCAGATAACTTATTTTATATGTAAAGTAAAAAAATGATCCCCACTGTTTATGAGCAAAAGCACATCTTTAGCAGTCACAAGGAAATATCCTCAATTGTATTGTGAAATGGCTTTTTAAAAAATAACATGGATTTAAATATTCATGTAATTTTGCATTCTGAATAGAGTTCAAAAATCGTCTAATTAGTAGTATTTATACTCATGCCTGTGGCACTCTCATAAATACTACTAACCCAACGATATTTGCCATGACAAGATCTGTAGTAACAAAATACATTGGAGGAAGACTGAAAAGCTGTCAAAAAATAGGCAGCTAATTGTAATAAGATTTTTTGTGCACTCTATGCAGTTCACAAATTTCAAGCCCAAAAGTCATTACCGAATTGTTGACAGTATTTTGGTTACTCTGTTTGAACATTTTTTCAAAACACTTTATCAAATGACAGAAAACATGTTCATAAAATGAAGTCTTACGTACAGTACATAATTATACATATAGCAAAATATTTGACTGAGTAACATCTGAAAGTATTGCACTTGATTCACTCATGGCAATTATAATATTCAGTCAATAAATGACATAGTGTTTAAAAGTGTTCAGTATTCAATGCCAGAATTTCATTAAGGTGATTGATACTATTGTACTTACAGAATTGAATTAGATTTGAGTGAATGAATTACATAATCTTACTGTGTTTTATATGGATAGGATTATAGTAAAGACTGTGGAGAACACTAGTAGTGATGTATGGCCAACAGAAATATTTATGGTCAAATTACTTGTGGTTTTCTTTGTCGGTGTTTTGTTGGCAGATGGAAGAGTAAATTGTCCTATTGATTATTTATTATAGGAACAATAGGAAAGGATCACTATTTCATTTGATATTATTTCATAATAGTTGGCTATGCTTTCACTCTGGAATAAAGTCAGCATATCAAAAAGAAGAACACGTCATGGAGAATGTTGGCGCCAATTTTTGTAAGTGTCCAAGATTACAATGCTTCCATTTTTTGCCTGTCTTTGCTGCAGTGTGGATGATCAAATTTTTTAAATTAGGATTAAAGCGAAATTAGGTTGTATTTATAGCTGCAGTTTCAACCGTTGCCAACGTATGCAACCTGATCGTTTCAATTCAGAGGTTTCTTTAATACAAATATGAGTGAATGCTTGCTTGCCAATAAGAAGTAAATTGATTTTTCCCAATGTTCACATGTGTCATCTTGAGCTCGATTTTCCTGTGCAGTCTCATATAATCACATATGTGTTGCAACACAAACAAATCATAGCATAGCAGATGCTTATGGTTAGTGGCTTTGATGCTCTTGTTTGCTTCCCCACTGCATCATAGATCATGTGCTAAGAATATATTTATATTGCATAGCTCCTCATTTTGAAGAATTTCCTGGAAGCACTACAGCCATTGAGGGGGAGGAGGTCATCTTCAAGGTGGTGGTGTCAGGGAAACCAACTCCAACTCTGACCTGGAAGCGTGCGGGAAAAGAACTCTTCTCTAACTATGCCATGACAGTGGGAGATGATGGCACCCTCACTTTCCCCAGTGCAGAAATGGATCAGTCTGGAGTGTATGTACTGGAGGCACGCAATTCTGCTGGAAAGGTGGAGAGAGAAGTGAGACTAGATGTACAGAAAGAGTGGGAAGACAATAGTATAACCAATGGCAATTCAGCAAAGAAGCACAATAATGTAAAGGCAGTGCCAGTAGACCAATTTGGAGACTATGTTGCAGAGAATCACTCAAGCAACAATCTTGGATTCAGAAACCAGTTTAAGGTTTGAATGCTATGCACTAGCCCACTAGAATTATGACTTAGGAACAGACTGTCATTTTCTGTTGTATGTGTTTAGTAATTTATTGTAGAAAACTTAGGTTTTGGTTTCTAAATTTATATAATTACAGGTTGTGTGTTTCGGCACAGAATTTGCCGGTTCACTCATTGTGATCTGAGTAAGGGGTATTCAGAATGCATTGTGAGTAATGTGTCCAGCAATTTCAGTGTATTTGCAACAACCTACAATGATTTGTATTTCAAATTACTGAGTGAATGAAATGCAATTGAGAGGGAATCCATTAGGTTATGAAAATTATAAACATGTTTATAAAATTATAATATATCTAGCTAGTACCAAAGTAAGCCATGCACATTTCCATCAAATGACAACTGGGTTGCGATTATTTAAAATTACTACGACAATGTCTTCACTTTCAATTGTTATTGTATTCATAATACACATCAACTCATTAATGTGCAGGATTTGTATGATGGGGAAGATAAGTCTAAGTCTGTGGGACTTCGTCCAGAGTTCAAGAGACTGAACAGATTTGTCAACATCACAGTGTGTGAGTTAGTCTCGGAGACATTCTTTCTATAACTTGCACTTTTTACTAACTTTATTTTTCCATAAACTATAATAATGTATTAGATGATGACAACAGGATAGAGTTGACTCCTATTCCTGGACATGGCAATTGTCAGGAAACCTTCATCAATGCTAGCTATATTGACGTGAGTTTAACAGAAGTATGTGAAATATGAACTATTACAGTTTTCAATTAAAATAGTTATTATTGTATGTATAAATTTAATTTCAATTTCTTGTTTCATTTTTTCTGCTTCTATACATCTATTATATATTTACTTTGTATATTCTTAAAAAGTTTGTTTTATTTTTATATCGTATTGCCCATGTTCAAGCTATTGGCCCAATTTCATACCCTTGATGCAACTACTGAACTTCTGTAACCACTACCGCCATTATTCAATCTTTATACTTTTACTTAAGAAGGCTTATGAAACTGAAATATATGAAAACTTAAAATACTGTACTAAAGTAGTTATATCATTGTATTTGGAAGATAATTATTAATAGAAATTGAATCTGCAAATTTTTTATGTACCTAAAAGTTAACATGACATAGAACAGCAATAGTCTAAAGAACTTACTTTTTTAGGACATTTAGGATTAAAAAAGGTGTTTTTTAGCTTCTTTTTTTTTTTTTTTTTTTGCTCACTTTGAAAATTATTTTCATAATGTAATTCATAGTTAATTCTGACACAGCAAAACTTTGCTGTGTATATTAAGATAAGAATTTGGTGTGGTGATGATGAAAAACAAAATACTTGATAGAGATGTGAGAGTAATTTAAATGTTTTTCTATGGAAATTTAGCTTACATAAATATTTTTCATATCTGTATAACAGTACTATGCAATTGTATAACTTATGCCACATTATTTTATATCATTGCAGGGATTTGCGAGGTCAAAAATGTTCATTGCTGCACAAGGTACATTTTATTTTAATAAGTATGAATGGCATAGATGGAATATTCATATTTAATAATGAAAATGATGTCATGATTGATATTTTAATTACCCTATTTCATACCTATAAGCATTCTATCATAGAAACTCTAATTGTTTACCATGTAGAACAAAACAATTTTTCAATGATTCAGTCATTCTCTGCTGGAATAATTATTATCATAATAACAAATTTTCTCGGTTCTAACAGCTACTATTATGTTAATTAAAACTGAGACATCAGGTTAAGTTTTAATTAACATAATTATTGGCTGTTAGTACCGAGAGAATCTGCTATTATTAAAACATTATTTAGC